>Ga0207935_1000001_pt1 | contig 142471 bp, 158 predicted proteins | sample LakMenEpi30Aug10_FD_150746 | JGI IMG/M metagenome (GOLD analysis project Ga0207935, IMG submission 150746) | Freshwater microbial communities from Lake Mendota, WI - 30AUG2010 deep hole epilimnion (SPAdes) | ecosystem: Environmental > Aquatic > Freshwater > Lake > Epilimnion/Euphotic zone ...
CGGCAGCAGCATCAAAAACAATAGCAACAAGTGGAACGATTGATGCATCACCAACAACACTATCAACAGGAAGCGAAGGTTATGTTTTAGATGTAGATTTAACAACAGATGCAGGTAGTGGAGGGACAGTAACTATAGATGCAGAATACAATGGGGCAACTACATCGGCAGGAGGAACACTGTCATCATCTGCATTTAATCCAATAGCGAGCGCTAATGGGACAGCCAATGGAGATGTAATAACATTAATTCCTAGAGCGACAATTGCAGGAACAACACCGGCGGCAGCAGATTATACTGATACTTTAACCTTAGTTGGAGCTGGAAATTTCTAAATCTATGAATGAAAATAAACTTTATAGATGGATGTTTGTTTTTTTATTAGCAACTTTTAGTTTTTTACCTCAAAAAATTTATGCTCAAGAGGATGGATTGAACTTAACTCTATCACCTATATCTATTCAGCTAGAAGGTAAGCCGGGTGAAATTATTTACTCTCAATTAAAAGTAAGAAATAATTCTAATTCTTCTGAATCTTTATCTATTACATTAGGAAGTTTTTCAGCAGATCAAAATGGATCAACTCCTATTATAAAAGATCGTACTTTAAAAGATGATTATTTGAATTGGTTTAAATTTCAATCTGATAATTTTGAAATTTCACCAGGCGAGTGGAAAACAATCCCTTTTTCTATTCAAATACCATTCGAATCCGCATTTTCTTATTATGCAGCAATTCAGGTTAATAGAATTGAAGATATTTCAGCAGTAAATGATGGAAAAACTGTGGTTAAAGGATCACCTGCTATATTGCTACTTTTAAATATTGATTCTCCTGATGCAAAAAAAGAATTATTATTAGAATCTTTTAAGGCTCAAAATAAAATAGTAGAGAGCCTTCCATATGAATTTGAAGTTGAAGTTAAAAATTCAGGTAATGTTTATGCAATTCCATATGGAAATCTTTTTATAGAGGGTCAAAATCAAAAAGATTTAGCTATTTTGCCTATAAATCCAGATAGTAATGTGGTTATTTCTGGATCAACTAGAAAATATAAAGTTGTGTGGGATGATGGATTTCCTATAAAGGGAGATGGTTTTTTAGGCTTCGATTGGAATTTTTCTGAAATCGATAAATTTAGAATGGGAAGATATAAAGCCAATATAATTATGGTTTATGATAATGGGGAAAAAGATATAGCCTCAGAATCGAGTATTACTTTTTGGGTTATACCATGGAAAATCTTAAGTGTTGTCGTTCTTTTATCTGGCTTTGCATTCTTTGGTGTTTGGTCTAGTATCAGAAGGATTTTCAAACCTATATGGAAATCAAAAAAATAATATTCATATCTTTTTTTTTGATCTCGTTAAACTTCATATTTGCTTCAAAAATATTAGCTCAAAATAATGAAGGTATTGTAATCTCACCTTTTTTTTCAGAAATAACAATTGGGGAAGGACTTCCTGAAAAGGATATTCCGATTTCTATTTCTAATAATACAAAAGACCCATTATTATTTGAAATAAATATTGTAAAAATTGAGCAAACTGATGCAGAAGGAAATATTTCATATGTAGACAAACCACTTCCTGTAAAAGATGCTTTTCCTGGATTTATTGAAAGTGATGAAAATGTGTATCTTTTGCCTGGCGAAACTAAAAGCATAAATATTAAGGTAAAAAATAAATCTGATTTATCGCCTGGAGGACATTATATTGCTGTCATTGCAAGAGTTGCATCCTCAACCGATTCAAATTTAAATGCTACTATTGCTCCAGCTTTGTCTTCTTTTATTTTAGTAACTAAACAAGGTGGTGAAATTTACAAATTATCGATTCGTACCCAAGAGCAACTTCCATCCTTAATGTTTAATCTTCCAAAATCTTATTATATTACTTTAGAAAACCAGGGCAATGTTCATTTAACACCACGTGGAAAGATCGAAATAACCGATATATTTGGTCGTTTAGTAAAAAAAGGTATTATAAATGTTGATTCAAAAATATTACTTTCTAATGGTAGGCGCAATTTTAATACTGAATTATACAGTGTTGAATGGAGTTATCCTATTATGTTTTATAATTTAAAAATTACTGGACAGTCTGATCCAATGAACATTTCTTATAATTCTAGTACTTCTTTTATTTATATATCACCATATATGGGTTTGATTGTGCTAGCTTTCGTAGCCTTATTCGTAAAGAAAAGATATGTTAAATAAGAAATATATTGTGGTGTTTATCGTAATAGGGCTTTTTATTTCAGCTGTATTTTATATGAGAATGGATGTTCATGGAGTTGTTTTAAATGGCATCGCAAAGAAAAAAGAGGTAAAGAAAGAAAATAATATTGGAGAAACTTTTATATATAACTGTTTTGATATAAAAACTCCTTACAATATTATTAATACAAAATTTGAGGAATCAGATTCAAAGTGTATTTTTTCGGCTAAAATGGTAGCCCCACTTGGATATATGATTTTGTCTCTTGAGCCTGAAAATAACAATAATGATATGGATAATCATACGGGCATTCAGCTTAGAAGACGAGAGAATGAAATATATATAGAAGAAAAAATTAATGAAAATATAATTAAATTTTCAAATAAACAGGATAGAAATGTAATTTATTTTGTGTATGATAAAGATAAAGTATTAACAGTATCATTTACAGATTTAATTGAGGTAGATAAGATTAAAAATGATGATGTTAAAGTTATTATAGATAGCATTTTGTAAGATGAAAAATAATCACCCATACTTTAAGAATATTTTGTTTCTGTTCTTTTTACTAGCAATGCCTGCGAGTACTTCTTATGAATTGCATGATTATGGAATGGGTAGTGGAGGTTCTCAAATTACAGAATCATCTAATTATGGCTTAAAAGGTATTACAGGTGAGGTTTCAGGTGCAAATAATTCTGGAACAAATTATGATTTAGGTCCTGGTTTAATATTTACTGCTCAGGCAAATACTCCTGCTGCACCAACTTTTACTAACCCAGCTAATCATTATAATAAGCTTAAATTTGTGTTAGATACAGGAAGTAACCCATCTGATACTCTTTTTGCAATTGCTATTAGTACCGATGATTTTGCTACTACAAATTTTATACAATCTGATAATACGATTGGAGCATCTTTAGTTTATCAGACTTATTCAACATGGGGTGGAGCTAGTGGCGCTTTTGTTGTTGGATTATCATCTAGCACGACTTATAAAATTAAAGCAAAGGCAGTTCAAACAAAATATAACGAGAGTGCGTATTCTGCTACTGCAACGGCTTCCACATCTGCTCCAAATTTGACTTATGATCTTGACGTGTCATCAACTGATTCTGAATCATCTGCTCCATATTCAGTTTCATTTGGGACATTAAATGTAGGAAGTGTTACAACGGCATCAGATAAAATCTGGGTTGATCTTGATACAAACGCTGATAATGGGGCTTTTGTGTATGTATATTCATCTTCTACGGGCTTAGTAAGTTCAGCAAAAAGTTATACGATTACAAGTTCTACCGCTAATTTATCTTCGGATTCTGAAGGCTTTGGATTACAAGTTTCTAGTGTTGCTCAAGGTTCAGGTGGGCCATTAGCGTCTGTATCTCCATATAATAATAGTTCAGAAAATGTTGGAGTTATTGATACTACTGCGAGAAATATATTTTCTAGTACTGTACCTATAACTTCAGGAAGAGGGTCAATTTTATTGAAAGCAAAGGCTTCTGCATCAACACCAGCCGCTTCAGATTATACTTGTACTATTAACATGATTGCTAGTGCAACTTTCTAAATGATATATTTTGATAGATATGAAAAATTTCCAGCCTAGATATATACACATACTGTTTGCCGTTGTGTTTGTTATGCTTGTTTCTTCTTTATATTTTTACTATTTCAAATTTGATACTGAAGCTAAAATTTCTAAATTAATGCTTTTGCCTAATGAAAAACCTGTTTTTGCAACGGTTACTGATAAAACCAAACTTCAAGATCAAGAATTTTTTAAAAAAGCTGAAAATGGTGATGAGGTTTTAATGTTTCCTGAAAATAAAAAAGTAATATTGTATCGTCCCTCTATTAATCGAATTATAGACGTGAATATATTACAGGTTGTTGAACCAACAAAATGAACACTATTAAAAAAATAGGAATCATATGTTTGTTTTTATTTTCTCTGTTTTTTTCGGTTAGATCTATAGGATTAGCTGATGAGACTGGCGATATTGTTGTGTCAGCTCAAGTTGAGCCAAATTCGAGCGAATTTCAGCTGGAAATAACTTCTAATGTAGATTCTTTAACATTAATTCCAGAGAACACAGAAATAACTTATCAAATCACTTACGGATCATCGTTAAGTTATGCTACTAATTTAACAATTGAAGCGGATTGGGATGGCGGATTCATTGTTGATGAGGGAAATATTCCAGTTTATATTTTAGATTATGTTGCTGGAAGTGCAACAAATGGATACGGTGATGCAGTTCCTGTTATAGATCTAGTCAATAGAAAAATAATATGGACTATTTATAATATACCTACAGATACTATCGATCAGGTTGTTACTTTTAAACTTAAGACTAATGATAATTATCAAGGAACAAGCGTTGTAAATTTTTCTGTCTCAGGAATAATGACTGTTAACGATTTACAAGTTCCGACTGTAAGTGCGTCAAATAAATACAAGCATTCTACGATTCCGGTAAGTGAAGAAGAAGATTCAGATGATGATAATGATGGTAGTGACGAGGGTGAAGACCAAACTTCTGAAACAGCCACTCCATCAACCAATATTGTTTCTAGTCCTAATCAGCCTGTAATAGGTTCTCCTGTTGAGGGATATTTCTCGTTTATTAATATTGAACTTCATGAGGTTTTCAGCGATTCAATATCTTTTGAAGTTGAATTAAACCAGCCTGCACAAATTGAGATTTTATATGGAACTTCACCCAATAAAATAACCCAATCTATAAAATTTAATAAATATGAAACAATTCATTATCCAAAAATAACTGAATTGAAATCTGGCACAACATATTACTTCATTATAAAAGCAGTAAATACATCAAAAAGCTCAATAAAATCTGATGTTTATATTGTGAAAACTCCTATTGAGGGCGAAACTCCAATAATAAGACAAGAAAGCATTATCGTAACTTCAAATAAAAACATTCTTCATGATACTTTTTCGGGAAAGAATAATTCATTTGTTGTTATTCCTAAAAACCAAGCATTTGAATTTAAATTTGGAGTAAGCAAAGGTAATGCTGTTGAAAGAATTGATATCAGAATAAGAGAAGCTTCTTCATCCGATAAAGTATTAGGTATTAGAACTAAAAATTTGGATGGCTTTTATCAAGCCAATGAAATTACTGCTTTTGAGATTAACCCGGGATATTATTTTGGAAAAATAAAAAGTCCTTCTGTTTCGGGTTTATATGTTGTTTTGGGAAAAATTTATGATATTAATGGGGCAGTAGTAGAAACGAAACTCTTTGATTTAAAGGTAATTGATAATTTAAAAGTTTTAGATGAGAATAATATTCCTATTGAGGACGCTCAAGTTCATTTATATGTTTGGAATTTTAGAGAAAATAATTATGAAAAATTAAAATCTAATATATTTTCAATGAACAATCCTTTGTATACAGATATCAATGGAGAAATTGCCCCAGTTTTACCACAAAATATGTATTCAGCAGAAATTTTAGCTATTGGATATGAAAATCAAAGTGTTCAGTTTGAATTAGGTCCATATAATGGGCAAGAATACCCTAAGATTATTTTAAAAAAAGCGCCTTTTAATTTCATTAATATATTAAAGTATTATTGGACAATTATAGTAGATGTTTTTAATAGCAGTATATATTATGGTGAAATATTATCCCATTCCAGCAGGTTTTATAAAATAAATGCAGTGTTTTCAATATTTTCTTTCTTGATACTTTTAGCTCATATTTTATTAACAAAATTTAGAAATTCTTTTAATAATGGCGTTATAAAAGGCTTTGTTTTTGATAAAGAAACTAATAAATCATTATCTCAAGCTATAATTATAGTTTTGGATTCTTCTGATCGAATAGTTAATCATGCGTTAACTAAAGAAGATGGATCTTTTATTGTTAATATTTTTAATAGAAACGAATATAGAATTGAAATATTTTTAGATGGATATGAAGCTATAGAGCAGAATATTATCAACGATGAGTTGTTAAATATTTATTTAGATAAAAATATAAGTATTATGCATAAATTTAATTTTAAGGATTATCTAAGAAGGACTGGATTAATGGCTTTTGAATTCTTTCTAATTACAGTTTTTATCTTTGAGCTTTTCTTATTATCAGCTTTTGGATTCGTAAAAATTTGGCCTTTTTTTGCGATTTCATTGTTAAATCTAATAATTTGGTCTATGTATAAGTTCAAGATTAAAAAATTGGAAAATCATGGTAAGATATAAATATTATGATTAAACTTAATCCTACCTATACTGTTATATCTATATTTTTATCTATTTCTCTTTTTGTTGGTCTTTTCGCGTATACAGCTTTAAATAGAAATGAAAGCTCTAATAATCCAGAAGTTTTAGGTATTACGGGTGATCAATATAAATGCACCAAAAGCGTTAATTGTCCTTCTGATGTTTTAGATTTAACAAATTGGAAAATTACATTGCCGATTGGTTCAAACGAAAGTCCTATTGAGGTAAAACCAACCGATAAATCTCCACAAATTCCAATTAAAGAATTTAAGCATGATGAATATTTCCATTTAAATGCGGATAAATCTGGCGTTGTTTTTAAAGCCCACGCTGGAGGTGTCACAACTTCTGGTTCTGGATATCCTAGATCAGAATTGAGAGAAAGAGTTAACAATGGAGCTGAAGATGCAAATTGGACTTCTTCATCTGGTAAACACGCTATGTATATCGAGCAGGCTGTTTTAAATTTGCCGGTAAAAAAGCCTCACGTAGTGGTAGGTCAAATACATGCGAAAAAGAAGGGTAGTAGTCGTAATGATGATATTGTTGTTTTTAGACTTGAAGGTAAAAAATTATATATAAATGCTGATGGTACTTCTAATGATGTTGTATTAACTGAAAATTATGAATTAGGTACAAAATTTAGTGTTGGTTTAGAAGTCCAAAATAATAAGATAAAGTTTTATTACAATGGTAGTTTGGTTAATCATGTAATGGATTCTGAGTTTACTAACTCTTATTTTAAAGCTGGAATGTATACTCAATCGAATTGTCGTGATAATGGAGAGTTTCCAGAAGATGCTTGTGATGCGTATGGTGAATCAGTTATTTATAAGCTAAAAGTTTGTAAAGATCAGAGTACTATTTGTGGAATGGAAAACGACACGCCTCCACCACCTCCAACTGATAATAAAGCCCCTGTATCTGTGATTAAGACATCCACAGTTTCTGGTAATGCTCCTTTGACTGTTAATTTTGATGGAACTGATTCAAGCGATCCAGAAGGTGGAATATTAACTTATGTATGGGATTTTGGTGATGGATCAACATCCACTAATTCAAAACCATCCTATAAGTATAATTCTTCAGGCACATATACGGTAAATTTAACAGTTAAAGATAATAAAGACGCCACTAATACTTCTACCAAAGCTATAACTGTTACATCTAGTACATCAACTAATCAGCCACCTGTAGCTGTTATTACTGCTCAACCTACTTCAGGGCAGGCACCATTAACTGTTTCTTTAAGCGCTGCTAGGTCAACAGACTCTGATGGTTCTATTGTTTCATACCAATGGGATTTAGATGATAATTCTAATCCAACGGGCATAGCTATTTCTCATGTATATTCAAAGTCCAGGACATATAAAGTTAAATTAACCGTGAAAGATAATAAAGGTGCAAGTTCTTCTGTTACCCAAAATATAACTGTAGAAGCCTCAACTTTGGGAACGGCAAATTCAGTCATTGGAGTTTATAAAAGTGCATCACAGACATTAAAGTTTACGTTTGATGGTTCAAATTCAACTTCTAGTACAGGATCTGTTTCTTCTTATAAATGGAATTTTGGCGATGGAAAAACTTCATCATCAAAGAAGTTGGATTATACATACTCAAAAGCTGGAACTTATAAGATAATGTTAACTGTAACTAACTCTTCTGGAGCAAAATCTACAACCTATATGACCATAGTGGTTGGTGAATAAAGCTGATAGAATTCGGCATATATGATTGTTATTATATTATCTAACCAACAATTTGATTCAAAATTAAAAACAAATAAATGGCAGGTTGCTAACCAAATGGCTAAGAAAGGTCATTATGTAATATTTGTTGATCCGCCTTTAAGATTCAAAGCTCTAAAAAATATTACTAAAATGATCGATTATAAAAAAGATAATCTGGTTGTTTATAAACCGATTAATTTATTGAATTTTAAACCTTTTTCAGCTTTAAATACTTTTGTTCATTTGAATGTTATTAATAATTTGGTTAATAAATTTAAACAGCATAATGAAAAAAAGATTTTATATATTTATCATTTTGATTTTCCTGATTTAAGAGATTTCTTTAAAAGTTTTAAACACGATGTGAGTGTATACGATTGTGTTGATATATATTCAGAATTTCCTGAATATGCGATAGGTGTGAAAGTTAATCCTTCATTTGTTTCTTTCATTCAAAAAATAGATGATTATTTTAAGGTAAAATTTAACCAAAATGGATTAAATTTGAAATCTTGGGTTGATGCTCAAGAAGAATGGTTATGTAAGAATGTTGATCTTGTTTTTGCCAGTGCTCCAGGAATAGTTAGTCATTTAAATAAATGGCGTAAAAATGTTGAATACTTACCAAATGCAGTCGATTTTGAAAAATTTGATCATGCAGTAAAAGATCAAGAACCAAATGATATTAAAAACATTCCTCATCCTAGGATTGGATTTTCTGGTGCGATTGATAGTTACAAAAATAATATTAAATTAATAGAAAAATGTGCGCAGACTTATCCAAATTATCATTTTATAATGATTGGTCCAGAAAAAGTTTCTGATCCGAATTTAGATTTATCAGTTTTGAAAAGTTTATCTAATGTACACTTTTTAGGTGAAAAACCTTGGGAACAAACTCCTTCATATTTTGATCATTTTGATGCTTATTTTATTCCTTATAATTTGAATGATTATACAAGAGGGTGTCATCCTATTAAATATTTTGAAGGGTTGGCTTCTGGGCTTCCTACTTTAATTACTTTGTCATCTGTTAAAGCTTTTGATCCTGATAATTACGTAACTGAAGACGAAGAACAATTTATAAAAAATATAGAAATAGCTGTTACAACAGATTCTTCAGAAAAGCGTAAAGCACGAAAAGATTTAGCCAGACAACATACATGGAGTGGAAAAGTTGATAAGCAGATTGGTTTTATTACTAAGAAATTGATAGTTTAATTATAATTATTTTATGAACATTGAACCTGCCGATAATGATCATATTACTACAATCATTCCAGAGTCTACTGAAGTACAGCCTGATTTAGAATTGAACAAATTTTTTGAGGCAAAAAATAAAATAGAAGAATTAAATAACTCGATGAGAATTAAAGGTAGCCGACCTTTCGAAATTATTTGTAGAGTATTAACTAAAGAAGAATTAGCTGAAGTGGAAACCAATTTAAATGATTTGATGATTGGTTTAGATTATGATGGATTAGAAAATGATGTTTTTGGACTTATTGATAAGATGCTTTATTTTCAATCTATGAATGGTGATACTTCCGAAAATCAAGCAGTTGAGCAGTTAACTAAGAATGCCTTAGGAGCAAACGTAAAAAAATTGGATCGATATATTACTGAAAATAATTTAAAAACCACAGCTAAAGCTTTTCAATTGGCTACTTTTGCTCTCGAAAGTCAAAAACCTGTACATATACATGAAGCTAAAGAGCTAATTATAGCCAAAGCAAATCATATACCCTTTATTATAGATAATATTAATGTTCCTTTTATTGATAATCTAGCAAATTTAGTTAAATCTGATCTTGTATTTGAAAATAAAGAAGTGTATGAGCAAATGATACATGCTTTAACCGAATCAACCTCTTTTTCAATGGGAAGTTTTTTGACAGATGCTATTTTATTTGAAGATTTACAAGTACAATCTTTTGGTCAGCAATTATTCCATGAAATACTAAGAAGAAAACATAAAATGGATGTTGGAAATATAATAGAAATTTGGCTTGAAAATGCTGGTGGGTCTGCAGTTAGAGAAAGAAATATAAGATCAAATATAATTACTTTAGATAAATTAGCTTTATACAATAATGAAGCCCCAGATATTTTGTATAAAGAGTTTGGAATCCTTAATTTTGGACGGTATCCTATTGATTTATTAAAACACCAATTTAATGAAAGAGATAATATTGATAAGCCTTATGAAGTGGTAGTTTATCCTGGAGCTGATCATAATGGATCTTTTCATAATGATGTGAATATATTAAATAAAATTTTCCAAGCTACTGAAGTAGATTTAAATTATAGAGTTATAGAATCTCCAAACATAGTGTCTTTTATAAGAACTATGAATAGGATTGCAAAAAAATATGGTCCAGCGTCAGGCGGAATACTTTCAGGACATGGAACGGAACATTCACTTCGAATGGGTAATAGTCAAGGAAATAGAATTAACTCTTTATATGCTACTCACGTTGTAGCATATTTAAATGGTCAGTTTGATGATAAGCCTATTGAATTAGCCAAGCGAAGAAGAGATAGATTCTTTAGAAAAAATGCTACGCTTGTTTTAAACTCATGCTCAACGGGCAAAGGCCCAAATCCTTTAGGTAAACATCTTTCAGCATTAGATTTAACGGTTGTTTGTCCTACTAATGACACAACAATAGGTAGTTTTAGAGGTACTGTGGTTGATGGTGCTTTAGTCCCTGATGTTGTTTATAATGGTGCACATACTAGAACTTTTAAAAACGGAATAGAGATTTAATTTTGTGTATAATTACCTTAACTATGGAAAATCTAAACTACGACCAACCAAATAATGAAATGTCCGTTGCAGATAATTCTGCTGAAAATTTACCTAACAATGAAGGAAACCAGCTATCTCGTAGGACTCTACTTAAAGGATTTGCAGCTCTAGCTGGCGCTGCTTTTGTTTCTGCAACTACTGCACCTGTTGTTGAGGCTGATACTGAAAATAAATCTGAGGAAGTTGTGGATTTATCTATGGAAGCTGCTCCAACAACTGAATCCCAACAATTTGCTAAGTGCTATGAATGCGCATGAGACGAATAATAAAATGGACCAAAATGCCGTTAATAGATTTATGTATTATGCAATAGTTGAGTTTAAAACAGCTGAATCCCAAATGGTAGGAGAGAGAGATGGAAAGAAAGTTGTTAGACCAATTTCATATACTACCCCTTCAAGACTAGTTATTAATCAAGTAGCTACTAATGGCAAAACTAATGGAGAACTCGGCAAAGACGGCAAATTTACTAGAGTTAAATTTATTATAAGTAAAAATGGACATACAGCTATTAAAGATGCATTAGGTAGAAATGGTGCGCCTAATTCTACTGGAGCTGAAGAATTTTATGCATATCTAAATGAAAATTATTATGCAGAAAAATTTGATCCTAGCGAAAGTGGTGTATACGCTTGTGTAGATTCAACAAAAGTTTTACCTGCGAAGTTTTCGTCTGAGCAAAAGCATGCATATGAAATGTGGCAAAGTTTAAATGGGCAGCCTTCAAATCTTGTTACTTTAGTGGATAATACTTTGTCTGGTTTTGATCCTAATAAAATACCTGAAGGTTATGATAAAACTGGATTTAATCCAAAGACACTTTTTGAGGAAGGAAAAAACTTTAAACAAAAAGGATTTTAATTGATATAACTTTGAATTTTTTTGTTTACGCTATAAGAGAATATATAAAGCGAATAGATTATTAGGAAGATTCCATAATTGGTATCATTAAGTATAAGATTTGTTCCTATATATCCGCATAAAAGCATTAATACTGTGGATGAATAAAATAAGCTAATTGATTCCTGTTTTACATATTTATACAAAAGATAAGACATAATAAACCATGTCGCATAATTTGCTATTGGCGCGGTTATTAAATAAGGGGTTTCCCATTTCCAAATGTTATTTAATTCGGCGAATTTTTCCAAGAAAACATCTATAAATACAATTGATAGGCCTGCTTTTAATGGTGAAGAGAATATCTTAGAATTTGTTGTAATAAGTAAATACCATGCTATCGGAATAAATAGGGGAACATCAAATATTCCTATTTTGGAATAATATTCATTGTATTTATAAAATCCGAAAGGTATGCCTGTTGATTCTCCAATTATTTCGACTATCAAAGAAGTAATAGAGATTATTAGAAAGGGTTTTAGTTTAAAAACTAAGCTTGCGAATGCTATAAATAGAAAAAGTGTTGATATATTTTTATATGTATTAATAAAGTTGTTTTCAGTTATTATATGGTTATCAAAAAACAGCATGAAAATAATAGCGATTAATATATATAATTTATAGTTAATTTTTTCAAGAGATTGTTTTCCATACCAAAACTCTAGATTGGCCTTTGATTTTCCGATTGGCTTATTTAATAAAACTCCTAATAATTGAAAAACAAATGTAAATTGATCTTTTTCTTTTGTGAATTTTCTTCCACTTGTTACGATAGGTGAAGATAAAATTTTTATTTTATTACGGCCAATTTTTTTTCTAGCTTTTTTAAAAAAGTACATATCCTCAAATCCATATATATCTTCGTCAAAACCTCCTAATAATTGAAAATCTGTTTTGTTTATTAAAATAAATTGGCCTGTTCCAAGTTTAAATAGATAGGACAATATATTGTAAATCCACACGCCATAACTAACTAATGTGTTGTATTTATCAAATGTACTAATGGATGAGATAACCCGATATCCATGATTTAAGTAATCTAAAGATTTTTTTGTTAAATTTCTAGTTAGTTTTGAATCGGCATCTAAAAATAAAAACAAATCTCCAGAGGCTGCTTTAGCACCTGCGTTTCTAGTTTTGCTTATACTTCTTTCTGGTTGATCAATAACTATGCAGTCATAGTTTTTAGCGATTAATTTAGTTTTATCTGTTGAGTTATTGTTTGAGACAATTATTTCAAAATCTAGGTTTAAATCTGCGAGTGTATTTTTTATGTTTGATAATGTTGATTCAAGTATAGATTCTTCATTATATGCGGGAATGATGACGCTTAATTTTTTATGCATAAAAATTTCTACATCTATAATGTTAGCATTAATTACCTTTCTAAAATATAATAAAGTCCATGCCTATTTTTATTGTCTAAAACTTATAAAAGGTGATAAATTAATTTTATGGTAAAAAAATTAAAATATACTCTTACTCTTATCTTCATTGGATTAATTTCAATTTGGTTGGCAAACTATTCAATAGCTGAAGCTGCAACTATATATTATTGCCAAGGTAGAGTAGTAACAATATCAGGAACTGGTACGATTTATGGGTATGGAGGAGAAGATTGGATTTGTGCTGGTCAAAATGATGATCCAATAAATGGAAGTAAAGACATTGTTAAAGGTGGTGCAGGGGATGATCATATTTATGGCTATGATTTAGCTCTTGTTAATTCTACTGGTTATGATGCAAATGATGGTGGAGATGAACTATATGGAAATGGGGGAAAAGATTATATATATGGAGGAAAGGGCAATGATACCTGCGATATTCCTGCCTCAACAGAAGCATATAAAGAATGCGAAATATATTCAAACTAAATACCATTGTTGAGATTAATAATGTTTCGTTTGAATATCCAAATGGACAAAAAATTTTTGAGAACTTAAATTTGTCAGTTTTAGCTGATTCGAAAATTGGCATAGTAGGTATAAATGGATCTGGCAAAACTAGCTTATTTAAATTAATAGTCGAAGTTTTGGTTCCAACCGATGGGCATGTTAAAAAATATGGCAAGGTAAGTTATGTTCCACAGACCAATTTAGAAATTCTTAAAAGTGATATAACCTTAGAAAGTTATTTAATTAATAAATGTGATGATCATTGGAAGGTTTATTCATTATTAAATGAGCTTTTTAATTTTGATTACGATTTAAAGACTAAAGTAAATAAATTGAGTGGGGGAGAGATAATAAAAATTAATATTGCTATTGCGCTTTCACAATCACCAGATTTGCTTTTGTTAGATGAGCCAACAAATCATCTTGATGTTTCTTCGATTCAAAAAATTGTACAATTTTTAAATCAAACCTCCATTGCCTTTTTAGTTGTATCACATGACATTTTTTTTCTTGATCAAGTTATAAAACAAATATGGGAAATTGATAACAAAAAAGTTGAAGTATTTGGAGGAAACTACTCAGAGTATAAAGAGCAAAAAAGATTACAAATAGAATCTAAATTAAGAATTATAGAAAGTGCAGAAAATAAATTAAAACAAGCAAATGTTATAAAACAAAAAGAATTACAGAGAACCGCTCGAAATTTTAAAAATAAAAAGAAAGAACGTTTAGAAGGAGGTTTAATTAAGTGGGAATTTACTCCCGGCGAGAGAGGCAAGCCTTCACTTTCTAATGCATTTATTAAAAAAGTTAGCAAAATAAAAATTCAAGCTCAAACCGATTTAGAAAACAACAAAGTTAGTATCAGAAAACTTTCAAGTATTAATATAAAAGATGCCAATCAAAAGGATGGTCAAACATTAATTAGAACGCAAGACTTGAATGTCAGCGTAGAAAATAAAGCTCTTATAAATAATTTAAATTTTATTATTTCATATGGAGATAGAATTAATATAGCTGGCAAAAATGGTTCTGGAAAAACATTGTTAATCAAAAACCTAATTAGTCAAAATGAAGCTATTTATTATAAAAATGATCTAAAATATTTATATATAGATCAGCATTACTCATTGTTAAATTTTGATAAAAATTTAATAGAAAATATGTCAGATTTTTTGCCTAATATTTCTGAATCTGAAATTAAAAAATTATTAGGTCAAATGCAATTTAAAAATGTTTCAGATTACAAAAAGAAAGTAAACAATTTAAGCGGAGGAGAATTGGCTCGTTTAACTTTAGCTATAGTAGGTGCTTTGCCAATTGAACTTTTAATTTTGGATGAACCAACTAATAATCTTGATGTAGAAACCATCGATATTATGATTGAAGCTTTAAATCGATACCAAGGTGCATTGATAGTTATTTCTCATAATGTGGATTTTTTAAGTAAATTAGAAATTATAGAATCTTATATTATTAAAAATCAAAGGTTAAAGAGTATGGTGAATTTACCTTCTAAGGTAGAGTTGTATTATAAGGAGGTTTTAAATGGATAATCAGGAATCACATTATATTCAACCTTCATTCTTAACTAAAATCAAAGGTTTGGCATTTAGATTTAACGTAGGAGAAAGTATAAGTGCCTTCGAAATGCAGGATTTTTATGATGAAGTAAAAGATACCATGTTTATTGAGTATCCTGATGTTGAAATGGTAGGGGTTGGTTCAGAATCTATTGTTATTGGTGATCCACAAAATAGTGACCGTATATTGGTTTATGAACATACAAAGCTTTATGAGAATCCTATGTATTTACAAGAAAAATATCATATACATAATATTTTACATATTTTGTTTCCTCAAAATTTTCCGTTTGTATACGATGTCGATGTAAATGTTGGCTTAACAATTCGAGAGCGTATTTTTGGCGATAAGGATGCTCCACCTATGGATAGTTTTAGAGCTGAAAATGCTATGGATGCTATTATTTCAAAAGTTAAGAAAAGCATTGGCGTAGATTTGTTAATGGATTTTAAAAACGCTAATTATATTGAAGATAAAAACGGCAATATCTACTATGTTGATTTTGTAGATAATGAGGCTTTTGATTTTAATATTGATGAAAAAACAGCTTTAGAATATTTTGACCAACGATATGCATCTAATTCTGATCTGCATAATATTGGACTTTATAGAGAATCCTTGATTTCACATATTAAAGAGATCGATAAGTTAGCTAAAATTAATAATTAAACTTAGTTTATAATACGAACATGTCAGGATTTCACAGAGCTGGAGGAAAAGTTACAAATAGTCATACGAGCGCAATTGAACTTGCCGCAACTATTGTAGATTTTCTAAATAAATTACCTGAAGTCACAAAAATTTCTTTAGGAGTTATTACACCAATGAGTGCAAAATCCTCAAGGCGTATTGTTAAAATAATGCCAGAAACATATCCAGGGCTTGTTCAATTAAAAACTATTCAAAGAGGTAGCGTTCAAGAGATGAGATTTTATACAAATGATATTTCAATTAGCATAAACTCACTTAGTAAATTTGTAGAAAATTCTGGTTGGGAAATTAAGTTTAGTCGGATTTAGTTGTTCTCTTCTTAAATTCATATGGGGATATTTATTATTAAATGAGCTTTTTAATTTTGACTACGATTTAAAGACTAAAGTAAATAAATTGAGTGGAGGAGAGATAATAAAAATTAATACATTATTGATGCCTTGTGTTTATTTTATCTTTATATCATAATTTAATTATGACTGCTATTAATAACTATAATGGAGATAGATTGGAGGGTGAAGTACTTGGAAGATATAATGAAGTTTCCTTTAGAACAATAGCAAGTGATGCGCACCCTGCTCATAATAAAGACAGGCTTATCATTGATGAGGAGAAAAATTTATATGGTGTATTTGGCGGTGTATCATCCGAACGTGGTGCTAATGCAGCCGAATTGGCATCTAATTTAATAGAAAAATATTTTAAAGAAAAAGATTCTGAAGGCATAGATATTTCAGCGGCTTTAGCAGAGGCGCTTATTGAGGCTAATAATATGATGATTAGAAGCGGATTAGAAATTTCTACCACAGCATTACTCGCTAGAATTGAAAATGATGTTTGTCATTATGCTTATGCAGGTATTAGCCGGCTGTATTTGATTAGGGATGGCTATCTTTCTCATATTACACTTGATCATAATATAGCGAATATGCAAAGAATAAAAGAAAATCATTCCAAGGAAGAGGTATTGGAAATACAAGCAACGTTAGCCGCTAGGCCTATTAAAGAGGCAAAAGTTCCTATCTATGCGCTTGGGCGTAATAACGCGATAGTTAGTGCAGGCTCTTTTCCAGTACAGCAGAGGGACAGAATTATCCTTATGACAAATGGTGTTAATGCTTTGCTTGATGATAGAAAAATAAGGAATGTAGTTAATAGTTCGGCTGATTCTGAGGTCGCAGATAATATTATAAATTTAGCTCTGAACACTCAACACGATCCAAAAAATATTAGAGGAACAGATAGAAGAGGTGATATGTCTTTAATCGCTATTAGTGTTGGACCTAGTAATCTCAAGCCTAAATCCGCTATTCGTGGATTTAATAAAGACAATGAACTAGAGGTTATTGCACAAGAAAAAGGTATTTCTTCAACTGCTGAAGCAAATAGTTTAATTGAATATGAAATTGCCATTTCTAAAATGGCTGCAAAAAGGGTAATCGATCCTACAACTGCTCAACAGATCCTAAGAGCTATTGGTTTATATAAAAATCAATCAATTGGGAGTGTTGAGCTCAGTCGGGCTGTAACACGAAAGGGTGGATTAAGAGAAAATTTGGCTAAAGTTCTTGATAATTTATATAATATTGAAGTAAGTCGAGCTGATATGCATAAGAGAGGTGAAAATCCGAATGAACACATTTGGGGAATGGATCAATTTGTATCAATGCTTCCATCTATAGTGCAGGAAAAGGTTTTGGCCGTACTAAAGGGGGGTATACCCGTTACTTCATTAAATCATGTCAAAACTAGAGCAACGCTATTAAAATTAGCTTCATATTTGAATCCTGAAGCATAATTGATTCTGTTAAAAGGAGCGATATATTAATAGAATGATGTTAATTAACATGAGCATATAGTCTTGTTTTAATTTCCGAATTTATATTATACATTATGATTGCCGCTCTATTTACCTTCATCAAAGTCTTTAACCAAACTTGGAGGTGCTAGGTGACGCCATGCAGTGAGTAGTAATGCTTTAAGTTCATCAACATCTCTTTTTCTAAATTATTACGAACCCGAATAGCAACGACACCTAAATTTGCAATTCGAGGATCTTTGGGATCAATACGTTCCATAATTTTAAGGTTAATTTTTCACCTTTCTTTAATTCATCTTCATTGAATCTTAGGTTTGAACCCAGTTTTGCACCAGTTGCCCAATATCTAATAGCATCAGCCCCATATTTATCAATTAGTTCATCTGAAGGAATATAATTTCCAAGTCTTTTAGATATTTTTCGGCCTAAATTATCTAAACCATGCCCTGAAATCATTACATCTTTAAATGGAGGAATGTCGAAATGTAATGCCGATTTTACAATAGAAAAGAAATCCCATGTTCTAATAATCTCAAAAGCATTAGGCCTTAATGAAACCGGGAATAAGTCTTTTTTTGCAGTTTCATCATTAATCAACTCCTTTATTAAAAAAGGTGTACATGATGAAGTCGCCCATGTATCCATAACATCTGTTTCTGGTTTGAAGTTAGTACTGCCACATTTTATACATTTATTAAATGGACAAGCATCAGTCGATGGATCGTGTGGTAATAAATTTTCTTCAACGAAATGAGGTTCTTCACACTCAGAACAATACCAGATAGGGAAAGGAACTCCATAATATCTTTGTCTGCTAATACACCAATCCCAGCTAATGTTTTCAACCCACATCCTATAATCATTGAATCTCTCTTGTGGATACCAATTTACTTTTTGGCCTGTTTCAATCCATTTGTCTTTATAATCAACCACCTTTATGTACCATTGTTTATTTTTAATAAAATTGATAGGTGTATCAGTTCTATCATCAACTTTAACAGAATGTTCTATTTCTACTTGTTTTGTAAGACTTCCATTTTCTTTTAGGTCTTCAATGATTAATTTTCTAGCTTCATCAATACTTTTACCTGCATATTTTCCAGCTAAATCGTTTAGTGTTCCATCGGGGTTTAAGATTTCTCTAGTCTCTAAATTATCTTTAATCCACTTTTTTACATCTTCTTGATCTCCCCAAGTGCAAACCATCATTAAGCCTGTTCCAAATTCAGGATCAACTTCTTCTGAAGGTTTAATTTCAACTTCATAATTAAAGATTGGTACGATTGCTTTTTGACCGATTAATTGTTTGAATCTACTATCTTTTGGATTGCAGTATAAGGCTACACAAGCGGCTAACATTTCAGGTCTAGATGTTGCTATCGGTAAAAGCTCTCCATTTTTTGTCTCGAAATCAATATAGTTCAAATGTGATTTCATTATTTTATCTTCTAAGTCTGTTTGGGCTAATGCTGTTTGTGAATCTACTGACCATAAAATAGGGGATTCTTTTCTGTATAAATAACCTTTTTTATATAAATCTAAAAGAGATTTTTGAGAAACCTTAACCGCAATTGGAGAAATTGTGCTGTAAGTTAGATCCCAGTCAATCGATATACCTAAGTTTGTCCAAAGATTCTTGTATGTTTGAGCACCTTTTTCTGTTTCTTTTAAACATAGTTCAATAAACTCTTTTTTAGTTGTTTTATTCTTGTCTATTTTATATTTCTTTTCTACAAATCGTTCAGTTGGATACCCATTGTCATCAAATCCCATTGGATAGAAAACATTAAAACCTTTCATCCTTTTGTATCTAACAACAAATTCAGCTTGGGAGTAGCTCATGATGTGCCCTGCGTGCAAATGGTCTGCATTAACGTATGGGGGAGGCGTATCTACAACGTAATTTTCCTTGTTTTTATCATGCTTGAACTTATATATTCCACTTTCTGCCCATTCTTTTTTCCACTTGGATTCAATGTCTTTACGGTTATATTTTTGCATGTTGCTCATAGATACAAGGTATTTTAACAAAAAGAGTCAATTTTATAAATACAACCAAGCTTTTCTAATGTTAGAATTCTTAATGTGGATATGAACAAACTTATAAATAACCTCTTTGAAATTGACCAAGCGATAAGACAGAATCCTAAATTCCCCATGGAATTAATAGAAAAGGCAGATAATTATTGTACTGAGGTCTTAAAAGAATTAGTACGATTAAATGGGGTCATTACGATAGATAAATCTGATGAATTAACAGCCAAAAGATTTGTTATATTGGTTCAACACAGTAGAGATCTTGAATTTGCTCAGGGTATTTGTAATCAGCTACAAAACGAAGATATAAATAACGTCCCTAAAACAATATTACCTCTTCTGATAGATAAACTTTTAGTAAAAGCTGGAAAAGAACAAAGATTTGGAACAATAGTAAGCACAAAGTATGATGAAAATAGTCAGCCATATGCACAACCTAAGCCAATAGAAGATGAACAAAATGTAAACAAAAGACGCGCTCAATATGGTTTAGAACCAATTGAAGATTATCTACAGAAAACTATTGAAGCTTTTAAGAAATTTAGTAGGGAAATGAATCCTTCGAAATAAAAATGGGGTAGCTGGATAAGAGAAGTTAGAACCTGTTTTAAAAGCTTTAGTGACACTTTTAGTTCGGTCAGTTGCAGCAAAGTATACAAAAGTGTATATTTTAACTGAACATGGATAAATATGAGGCTTTACTAAAACAAAATAAAAAAACATTTCATGCTCCAGATTTGGGTCTGATATGGAATATTGATAATCAAGCGACATTAAATATGACACTTAAAAGGTTTGTTGATAGAGGAATTCTAATGAGAATTCATAAGGGATTCTATTCAACTGTTGAAGTAGATAAGATCGATCCATTAGATCTAGGTTTTTCCTACTTAAATACTTTCAGTTATCTCTCACTTGAAAGTATTTTGGCTAAAGAAGGTGTCATTTTTCAGGAAATAAAGTATATAACATTTATTAGCTCAAAATCGATTAACTTTGAAATTAACGGAACTCAATATAAATCTAGACAATTGAAAGATGAATTTTTAAATAATTCCGTTGGGATTAGAAACATAGACAATCATTTTCAAGCTACAAAAGAAAGAGCGGTTGCTGATATTTTGTATTTTAATCCTAAGTATCACTTTGATAATCCAAAGGCGATAGATTTTGATCAAGTGAAATTAATTCAAACAGAGGTCGGTTATGTTAAAAGCTGATAAAAGAAACGCCTTACATAAATCTATTATGCTGAGAGTCCTTATTAATATATTGGATGATACTTTTTTATCAAAGAATCTTTATTTTAAAGGTGGCACATGTGCGAGCATGTTAGGCTACCTAGAAAGATTTAGTGTGGATTTGGATTTTGATTTGAAAGACTTGGATAGTAGATCTCAAATTACTGAAAAATTGGAAGCCCTTTTTAAAAACTTAGATTTTGAAATTAAAGAGTACTCCAAAAATGTAATCCAGTATTATTTGAAATACGATGCTCCGGAGAGTCTCAGAAATACTTTGAAGGTGGAAGCAATTGATATTCCGTTTAAAAATAATAAATATGAAACGATTCTTTTACCTGAAATTAATCGATATGCAATTTGTCAGACCAAAGAAACTCTATTTTCTAACAAACTTGTGGCTCTAATAGATAGGTACGAAAAAAATAACTCGCTAGCAGGAAGAGATCTCTATGATATACATCACTTTTTTCAGAATGGTTTTGAATATAACAATGAGTTAATAAAAGAACGAAGAAAGACTGAAGTCAAAGTCTTTTTTTTAGAGCTGATAGATTTTATAGAAAATAAAATCACGGAAACTATAATAAATCAGGACTTAAATATGTTATTGGAATACAAGGAATTTAACGCTGTTAGAAAAACATTGAAAGACGAAACATTGGCTTTTTTAAGAGCTGAGGCTGCTTAGTATGGGGCGGCGGTATAAGAGAAGTTAGAACTTGTTTTATAAATATTTAATTCAGTATTCAATAAATAATCCACTCGGTTTTATTGTCTGTATTTCCTTCAAAAAATTATATTTGCTGAACGCCTCTTCGGAAAATTCCTTTTTACACTTGTTTAGCAGGTTCATGTGATCAGCGATGCAATCCTCAATGGTTATTTTATGTAATGGACTTCTCTGACTCCGAATACTATGTATTTTCTCTTTATATTCCAATGTTTTATTAATATGATATTTATCTAAAATAACTTCCAATGATTTACTTAATTCCTTTAACCATTCATCTTGAAAGTACAATGCAATCCAATTGGCATGTTCATTTTGCGGTTCATTAACTAAATCAAATTTAACTAAATTCTTACTTTTAAACTGTTCATATATATTCTTTAGCATCAATTCAACCTGATCCTTTTCTATTGGTTTTGGATTATCTGCTTCCGCAAGTTTTATATGAGGTGGAGTATCAGTTTCTGTTTTGTTATCAATACGAAAACCACGTTTATATAAATTTGTTTTTATCTCAGAAATCCTAGAAGAAATAATAGGATCGACTAGAAGGCTAATTTTCATGGTAATTATATTATAACTAATATTCGAAGTAAGAAATAGATTCAAACTTGCATATGGGGTTTATCAAAAAAGGCTGATATATCACAAAAATATTATGGGGTGGCCTATGGGGCTTGAACCCACAGCCTTCTGCTCCACAGGCAGATGCTCTAACCAATTGAGCTAAGGCCACCATTTGAGGTTGTTTTTCCTTTAAAAGGAAGGATAAAACTGTGTAAATTATACACTTTAGAGTTTAACTTGGCGAATTCTAAATTTCTAAATTTTTGACATTTCTGTATTAGAGCTTTATTATGTTCGCTATGAATAGCGAAATTAACAGTTTACACCAATCAGAATTAACACCACAAGCAGAATCTTTATGGGATTATTTGGATAGGGCATATGGTGTGCCTACTGTTGAGCTGTGGGAAACATTAAATGAGAAAGCTCATATATCTATTGATTATTGGAATACTATTTTACCTAGATTTAGAAGACAAGCTACTAATATAGCTTTAATTTCTTCATTATTGATAGGAAATGGTAATCAAAATGTTATAGCTCAAGAGATTGTTGCAGATGATACTTCAACGAATGTAGTTTGTTTGAGCAATAATCAATCTACATATTGTTATTATATGGCTATTGCTTTAAATGCCTTAGGTGGACCTAGCCTTCCTACTCCAGCTCCAACGCCTACGGCTAGTAGGACTCCTACAGCAACACCTACATTGACTCCAACGCCTACAGCAACACCTTTGCCTGCAAGATGGTTTAATGATATTGGAGATAGAGAAGTTAATGATTGTGGATTATCTGGATGTAGAAAATTAATTTTTTTCGATCAATTAGGAGAATGCTACCCAATTACACCTTTAATTGATGAAAATACTTCAAATTATTTAGGAGATTCTTTTAATACTTTTGATCCTAATTATAGACCTGTATTAAGTTTTAATGATTGGGATGAAAACAATAATCCAGGATTTATTGTTGATAAAGAATTCGATCTTTTTGGTCCTGGTTTTAATAAACAACCTAGCAATTATGAATTAATTGTTAATTGCGGTGGAGGAAATAATTAAATTTCTAAATTAGGTATACGATCTAGTTGGTTTATATTTTCATTTTCAATGAATAAATTTTTTTGTGCATAGTAATAAGCAGCTATTGCTATCATTGAAGCGTTATCTGTACATAGCCACATTGGTTTTGGGTATGTTAGTTTTATGTTGTATTGGTTTGCGATGTGTTCAATTTTATTCCTTATGTTTTGATTTGCGATTACGCCTCCTCCAACTATTATCATTTTTATTTGATGGTTTGCTTCAATCGCTTTTTTTATTTTTATGATTAGGGAGTCGCTTGCGGCGGCCTGAAAGGCCGCCGCAATATTATTAACCTGATCTTCAGTTAACTTATTAGAAATATCTTCCAATTTAAATTTATTTTTTTCTGGCTTAGCTTCATATTCTCCCAACAATTTTTTTATCTCATATAATACCGCTGTTTTTAAACCAGAATAACTCCAATTAAAATCATTCGTATTACTTAAAGGTCTTGGAAAATTAAATGTTTTTTCATTTCCATTTTTTGCAGCAGCCTCAATTTTAGCGCCCGCAGGAAAGCCCATGCCTAACATTCTTCCGACTTTATCAAAAGATTCACCTACAGCGTCATCAAGTGTCCTTCCTATGTGCTCAAAATCTAAATGATCTTTCATTAAATATAAATCTGTGTGTCCGCCTGATATTGTTAATGCTAAAGCAGGAAATTCAAAATCTGGAATTGAGTTTGGAGAAGATAATGATTCACCATTTGAATCCTCCGCAAGACTTGCATAAATATGTCCTATCATGTGGTTTACAGCAATTAATTTTTTATCATATTTTATTGCAAGATCTTTAGCTTTTTTTATTCCAGCTTCAAGTGCAATTGCTAACCCTGGACCATATGTTACGGCTATAGCATCTATGTCTTTTATATCTAAAGATGCTTCCTTCAAAGCAGTTTCGATTGCAGGTTCTAAAAATTCTTCATGTTGTCTTTTTGCTTCAGATGGTACGACGCCTCCCCAGTCGTTGTGAACTTTTAATTTAGACCAAAAAACATTGGATAATATTTTTCTATTATCTGAAATTGCTACTGATGTATCATCGCAGCTTGTATCAATTGCTAGTATTTTCATTTTATAGATTTCATTTCAACTAATCTTTTATTTTCATCTAAATAAGAAAATTGAAGTTCGATTACGGTAACTTCATTCTCAATTATTAAATTATCAATTTCTTCTGCAAATTTTTCTGCCCATTCGATTGCGATTATATTTTCTGGTTTCATTAAACTTTGTAATTTTAATTCTTTAAATTCAAAAGCTTCTTCTAATCTATATAAATCTAAATGATGTAAAGTGAACTCTTTGTTTGAATATTCATTATGAATAATGAAGGAAGGTGAGTTTATATTTTCTTTTATTCCAAGTTTGCTTCCAAGATATTTAACAAAGGTTGTTTTACCTGCCCCAAGATCGCCATTTAAGCATAGCAAAATGGGCTTTTTAGGCTTTAATAGCTGTTCAATAAATGGGTCGAAATCTTCGATTTTTCCAATTGTATAAGAATTTTTCATTATGTTAATTATCTCTCAAAATGGGGTAAAATGAAAATATGAATCGAAAACTAATCTTGATCTTGATAGTAGCTTTTGTAGTAGTGATGTCTTTTATATATTGGATATTTTTTAGAAGTAAGGTTTTGGTTGTAGAAAAGGAAGGTCCTAAACAATATATAGTAGCGCTTGGAAGGAAAGATTTATCAGAAGATGCAGTGTTGAAAGCTTTTAGCAGAAATTCGGTATTAGGGGTAAGTGATAGTTCTTACCGATTAAAATTGAATGAAGCTCAATATAATCAGTTTAAGAATTTAAATTTATCACATACAGTGTTGCCCGATGTTTTCTTGATTGATAAAAACGGCATGGCTATTTGGAAAGTAAAATTTTATCAGCCTGTTTATCCAACTAAAGTTCAATTGATCGCTAATTATGGAAGAATTATTAAAGAAGAAATTGATAATGAGCAAAGTGTATTGATTTGGACTAATCAAGAAGGGGCACAAAAAATTTCTGATTTAGATATTGTATCTAGTGTTACAGGGTATACGGCTGATGAACGTGTTGCAGTTGATTTAGGATCTAAATTAACTGCAGATCCAATTAATATAAAATTAAATATTTTGATTATTGATAATAATTTGGAAAGTATAAAGAAACAGATTATTTCCTTTGGAAGTAAAATAATAGAGGATGATGGTTCTATACTTATTGATGCTTCATTGTCTTCGGTTGTTTTAAATGTTGAGACTGATTACAAGGGATTAGAAAATTTATTGGTATCTTTTCCTCAATTGATTTATGTTTATTAAATAGAAAGGGCCGCGCTTTCGCGCGGCCCTTAAAGTACAAACTCAAGCTAAAAGATTATTTCTTTTTAGCTTTTTTTACAGTTTTTTTAGCTGTAGTTTTCTTTTTAGCTACAGTCTTTTTCTTTGGAGTCTTCATTGCAACTGACTTAGTAGCTTTTTTCTTTGTAGCTGTTTTTTTAACAGTCTTTTTAGCTACAGTTTTTTTCTTTTTTACCACGAACGCTCACCTCCTAAAATTTTGAACTGGGCAGGATTGTTTATCAAGAAAAAATTTGATGAGCAATCCTTTAAGCAGTTTTTAAATAACGCTTTACATCAATTCTTATCTTTATGTTGAAATATGTCAAGTATATTTTGTCAACCAATTAATTTTGCTACACCAACAATGGTGATCATGCTAATTAAATTTAATCCAAATGATATTAAAATAAAATTTCTTGTGCTCATTTCTGAAATTCCTAATAAACTTACACCTAATTCATCAGGACCTGGTGCCGCAATTAATAAAGCTCCTATAACTGGAAGCATCCAACTAAAATATGGAGATCTAAATAAAATTTTTATTCGCTTAATTCTCTTTTTCCCAAACAAATTTTTAACTTCATCATTCAAACCATCACTCCTTATGAATTTTAAAATTAATAAATCTCCACATACGCATCCGCAAGTTCCAAGAAAAATTAATAAAGCGATATTTAAATCTTCTGCGAGAAATAAAAGAACAACGGTTCCGATTGCGGCTGTGAATGTAGATACAAAAAAAGTTCCAGCAAGGAAAGCGCCAATATATCCATAGTCTCTAGATGAGTGTAAAAAATCATGGAAACCCTGATTATTAAAAAGGAATATCGCTACTATTATACTTAATGTTAATAAGATTAAATTTCTTGGCATAGGATTGTAAATCTATTTTCTATTTTTGTCCTTTTTAATATTTTCATAACTTCATATAAGTCTGGTGATTTATTTTTCTTTGCTACTGCAACTCTTATTAATGCTGGTAAATCAGCCCAAAATCCAGTGAATTTTTGAGGCTCATTTTTTAATTCCTTTCTATCAATAGCGAAATTATTTGCTTTAGCTATATCTTTAATTTTTTGTAGCCAAATATCTTTTGTGTCATTTTCGTTATAGGTATTTAAAACTTGCATCAATATATTTTTTGTTAAATCTTTATCTATATGTTTGATTGATTCTGTTTCAAAATTAAGTTTTGTATAAACTTCATCAAACATAAAACCAGTTGCATCATAAAAGTCACTCCATTTTTTTATATCTTTTCTAGGATTTTCTCCTCCACGTTCAATACTCAATACTTCAATAGTATAAGATTCGTCTTCTGTGATAATTTTATTTATTCGTGAATCATATTTTTGAGACCATGATAAAAGTTTTTTATATGCTTCCACTGCAGATAGATTTGCCATATAGCTAGCGCTATAATCATCAAGCTTTTGTAAATCAAGTAATGCTCCACTTCCACCTTTCATTTTATCTAGTGTAAGAACATAGTTAGGGTCATAAACGAAATCTTTTCCTAAAATGTATTCATCATATTGTGATGTTAATAAATTTAATAAGTAAGCTTTTACAGCTTCAGGTTCATAACCTTGTCTTAAATAATTGTATACATCAGCTTCAGGATCTTTTCTTTTGCTTAATTTTCTTCGAGTAGAGCCAATCATTTTTTCTATTGGTGCTAAGTGAGCGTATGTAGGTGTATAAAAATTTAGTGCTTCAAATAATTGTATATGTTTTGGAAGAGATGATATCCATTCAGTTGATCTTAATACTAAAGTTGTTCGCATTAAATGGTCATCAATAACATGTGCAAAATGATATGTTGGTAATCCATCAGTTTTCAGTATTACGAAATCTTCAAGAATATTGATAGGGAAGGATATTTCGCCGTTAATAGCATCGTTAACTGTTATACGATTGGTGTCATGTGGTTGTGCTTTGAATCTTAATACAAAAGACGTGTTTTTATTTAGTTCATTTAATATTTCTTCATCTGTAGCATTTCTCCATTTTGCCCATTTACCATAGTATCCAGGGACAAGTTTTTGCTCGGTTTGAGTTTTTCTTATTTCGTCTAATTCTTCTTTGCTACAAAAACATGGATATGCTTTATTTTCTTCTAAAAGCTTTTTTGCGAATGATTGGTAAATATCTTTTCTTTTACTTTGAATATATGGACCGTAGATTCCTTCATCAGATTGATTTTCACTAATTGGACCTTCATCGATTTTTATTCCGAAATCTTTGATGGCATTTATTAATATTGAAGCACCGTTTTCAACTTCTCGTTCTTTATCAGTGTCTTCAATTCTTAAATAGAAAATTCCGTTTGTTGTGTCTGCTAATTTTCGTGATGCTAATGCAGCGTAAATCAATCCGAAATGAGCGAATCCTGTTGGGCTTGGACCTTGTCTTGTAATTAGAGCATCTTTTGGTAAATTGCGTGGAGGGTATTTCTGTTCTAATTCAGTTGTGGTGGGTAGGTGGGTTTTGAAAATGAGGTTGATAATTTCGTTGTTCATAATTAGAGTAATTTTATCATTATTTGGGCCCGCCTTGCAGGCGGGCCCTTAAGGTATCTAACTGTTTATTTTGTATGGATAGTTTTGAAAAATGTTTCTCCATCTAAAGTGGATAAATTATAAGAAGTAATAACAAGTTTTGGATTAGATTCAGCTAAAAAGTTTACATAACTTTCGTTGTTATCATATAAAATAACCTTATTCACATGTAAGTTATACCTATTATATATTTTATGATTTGCTTTTTCTTGCAGCCCTATATCTTTCATTCGGGTCGAGCATCTTTTTTCTAAGTCTAATATTTTGAGGTGTAATTTCAAGAAGCTCATCTTCTTCTAAAAATCCAAAATATTGTTCTAAGCTCATTTTTATTGAAGGACTTAAGAAAATGGTATCTTCACCTTTTGATCTTATGTTTGTAAGTTGTTTACCTTTACATACATTTATTTCTAAATCGTCTTCACGAGCGTTTAGTCCTACGATCATTCCTCCGTATACCATTTCTGTAGGTTCAATAAAAGTTTGTCCTCTTTCTTGCGCATTTCTTAATCCGTATGTGGCTGCTTTTCCTGCTTCAGCTGCTACTAATACACCTTTTCTTTGTGATGAAATTTCAGCAGATTTAGCTTGATATCTTAAGAATGTAGAGTTAACAACGACAGTTCCTTTTGTTAATGTCATTAGAGTTCCTCTTAATCCTAAAATATTTCTTGTAGTTATTTCAAATAATAATTGATAATACCCTGGAGAAGTTTCTTCTTGTGATAAAAGTAATGCTCTTCTTTTTCCCATTTCGCCGTTAATCGCGCCTAAGTATTCGCTTTCAACATCTATACGGTATTCCTCAACGGGTTCCATTTCTGTTCCATCTATTACTTTTGTTATTACACGAGGTTTTCCAATTTCAAGTTCGAATCCTTCACGTCTTAAAGTTTCTAAGAATACACAAAGATGAAGTTCTCCTCTTCCTGACAATATATATTGTCCATTTTGGTCGACATTAAATCGCATAGCTACATTTATTTGTAGCTCATCTTCTATTCTTTTTAGTATTTCTCGGCCTGTTAATTTAGATCCTTCTTTACCCATGAAAGGCGAGGTGTTTGGACCAATAACAATGCTTAATGTTGGTTCACTTATTTTTATTGAAGGTAATTTTTCAGGTTTTGATAAGTCGGCTAAGGTGTCTCCAATATGTACATTTTTTATTCCAGTGATTGCTATGATATCTCCGCATTGACCAGTTTGTGTTTCTATTCTTTGAAGACCTTTATTGATAAATATTTTATCTGCGCTTACGGTTTGTGTTGTTTCATCTCTTAATAATGCAATCTTAGAACCAGTATTAATTGACCCTCTTGTTATTTTTCCTATAGCGTATAAACCTTTATAATTATCCCAATCTAATGATGATACAAGCATTTGAAATGGTCCGCTTTCGTCAATTACTGGCGCTGGAATATATTTCAAAATTGCTTCAAAAATAGGGGATAAGTCAGTAGATTCATTAGTATCAGCTGGTGGTACGCTCCAAGCTTTTCCTTCTCTTCCGATTGCATAAAGTACTGGGAATTCTAATTGGTTTTCATTAGTTGCTAATTCAAGGAATAAGTCTGAAAGTTTGTGTAAAGTTCTATTTATATCTGATCCTTCTTTGTCGATTTTGTTGATGATTACTATGATTTTTAATCCTATTTCTAATGCTTTTCTTAAAACGAATTTAGTTTGAGGCATTGGGCCTTCTTTTGCATCTACTAGTAGCAAAGCTCCTTCGGCCATGTTTAAAGTACGTTCGACCTCTCCACTAAAATCTGCGTGTCCAGGAGTATCTATAATGTTAATTTTGGTATTTCCGTATATTACAGCCGTGTTTTTGGCTACAATTGTGATTCCTCTTTCTCGCTCTTGGTCATTTGAGTCCATTATTAAATCTTGGCTCATTAAAGCTTCATTTTCTCTAAAAGTCTTTGATTGCTTCAAAAGTCCATCAACGAGGGTGGTTTTGCCATGATCTACATGGGCTATTATAGCGATATTTCGGAGATCCATAAGAGGTAATTATACCCTAGAGCCTCTATTTAAGGAAGGAAGCAGTATTTAGCTATTACTACGAGGAAAGAAGATTTTCCGAATGGCAAAATTTTTGAATGTCTCGGTTAAAGTGTAAGGATCATTTCCTTGGATTTCACCTATTGCTTCGATTTCAGCTAATTCATCAATGGCAGCTTGTAGATTATATTCTTTTTGAGTTTGTTGACTTACACCTCCAAAAGTTAGGGCTTCTAATATAAAGGCGTTTCCATGTGTAGAAATGGATTCCCAAACCACTTCGAAACTATTTGTATTTTCAGGTTGAGGTGATTCGTTCATAAGCTAATTAGTATGTTAGCCATCGTAACAATTTAATTTTTATTTTTCAACTTTGTAAATTGAATTTTAATAAGTTCAAGAGCGGCTGCACCGGGTTTAATTTCTTCTACGCCAGAGATGCTTTCTTTTATGGAATCTACTTCATAATTTTTTATTCCAGCTTGATCTAAAATTTCTTCCCATTGTTCTTTTGTGAACCGTGTTTTTAATATTCCTTCTTCATTAAAAACTCCGGGTTCGATTTCTTCTGTGCTTTCTTTATAAAACTCCATTTCACCTGTATCGTCAGGAGAGTTAACAGCAATAAGGGCTAGACCATCTTCTGTTAGAAGTTCATAGAGATTAGTAAATATTTTTATTGAATCTTCGATTGTAAAATAACCTAATGCTAATCTTGAATAAATTATATTTATTGTATTATTAGGAATCGGAATTAAATTTTCGCCAATTTCTAATGGTATTAATTCTTCGAATTTGAGATTTTTTGTTTTAGCAGCACTATCAGCAAAGGAAAGAGCTTCTTTAGAAATATCAACCATAATCACGCGATGATCTTTTTCTAAAAAATATATCGAATCAACACTTGTGCCTCCACCAATTTCTAATACTAAACTATTTGGAGGAAACATTTGCTCGCTTTCAATTGCAAAAGGTGAAGGAGTTTTGTCTTTGTTAGATTTTTTATGGATAGTACCCCAAAATTCTTCTTTAGTCATTTTAGTTTATAAAATTAATAAAAGATCCACACTTTAATTAGTTTCAAGATCGATCAGGTTTACTACATCAAAGCCCATTTCTATACATACATATATATATTAGCAAATTAGGCTGCCAAAGTATTTTTAATGCTTTCAGTATTTAATTCTGCTTTATCTAATCTTAGCTCTACTTTATTAAGCCTGAATTCAATCTTATCTAGCCTGAATTCCACTCGACCCATTCTTGACTCAAGCTTATGAACATCATTCTTTAAGCTGTTCATGTCAGCTTTCATGTTACTAAAGTCTCTCTTAAACTCACCAAAATTAACCGCCTTATGAAGAAAATACAAAACAATCCCAGACGTAACTGCAGGTGAAACAATGTAATCTAAAAAAGAAGTATTAAATAGTAAATTAAACATAAAAATATACTAGCAAATGGAGGTTAAAATATTCTTAAATAAGTATGAAAAATTGGTGAATGAACCTTCGAACCTTCTACTTTTCCCTTTCGCTTTTTACAAACCAGTAAGTTCCTAGCGTGATAAATATTAGAGTCAAAATAGCGCAGACAACAAAGTTTAAAAATGGATTATACAAAACAGTGTGTTGGTATTCTGGTGTGCCATAGTAATAAACTGAGCGCATTAGGTCGACGGCGTATGTCATCGGAGCGATTCTTGATGCAATCATTAAAGGGAATGGAAGTATTTTTATTGGATTAAAAACTCCTGCCAAAAAGAATTGTGGAAATAATAAAAAAGGAAAAATTTGATTTGCGGATCTTTGATTATTCATTTTCGACATAACAATTAATCCAAAGGCTCCTCCAAATAATGCGATTAAAATTCCAAATGGGAAAAGTTTTAAAAGACCCATTAAAGATAATGGTATTCCGAAAATAAATCCAAATATAATTACGCCAGTTAATTGAATAAATGAGACCATTGTTTCACCCAAAATTTTTCCTAATATAATAGAGTATCTAGAAATAGGGGATATAAAAATTTCTTGTGCGAAATCATTTTGACGATCTTCAACAAGTGAAATAATTCCTCCGGCGGTTGATTGAAAAAGTGTTTGTGCTAAAACTCCTAAGAATACAAAAGTTAAGAAATTATATTGTAAACTTGCTTCGAGATTTGACTGCAGACTTGTACCTAAAACTCCTATAAAAATAATAGGGAATATTAAACTTCCCATTATTCTTCCTTTATCTCGTAATAATTTAGTTATATCTCTAAACGCAATTGTGAAAACAGCATTTATATTGTGTGTAAGTGTATTCATTTTATTGGTGGTTTTGTTCAATTATATTAATGTATGCTTCTTCTAACGTAGGACTGTAAATCTTTATAAGATTCAATTCTGATTTTATGCTGTTAATAATTTTTTGAGATTCTCGATTATGTTTTATATCAATTTTAAATGGTCCGTTATCTGAAAATTTAATATCCAAATTTTTAAGTTCTGATTTTAATTTTTCTCTATCATCAGAATCTAATATCATATATTCATCTATCAAAGCTTCTTTTATTTGTTGAGGTGAACCGCGTTGAACGATTTTGCCATTTGCAATTATGCATATGTTATCTGCGCCTTCAGCTTCATCTAAATAATGTGTGGTTAAAAATATTGTTATGTTTTCTTCTTTTCTTATTTTTTGTAAGTAGTGCCAAAGACTTTTTCTACTAACGGGATCAAGACCAGTTGTAGGTTCATCTAAAAATAGAATTTTTGGATTATGCATTAAGCTTCTAATTATTTCTAATTTTCTTTTCATTCCACCTGATAAAGCTTTGACAGGTTTTTTTAAATCAGAAGATGTAAGACCAACGACTTCAGCTAATTCTATTACTTTCTTTTGGTATTCTGTAGGCATTAAATTAAAGGAAGGATTGTAATTATACAAACCATATAAATTAGCGTGGAATCTTATATTTTCTTCTGCGGTTAGATTTAAATCCAAACTTGGGTTTTGAAATATAACACCAATATTTTTTCGCACATCAGATGCTTCAGATTCTGTATCAAAATTAGCTATTTTTATATCGCCAGAAGTTTTAGAAAGAATAGTAGTTAAAATTGATATAGTGGTAGTTTTGCCTGCTCCGTTTGGGCCGAGTAAAGCAAAAAACTCACCTTCTTTAACGCTAAAAGAAATATTGTCTACGGAATTTTTTTCTGATTTTTTATACTTTTTAATTAGATTTTTAACTTCAATTACATTTTTCATTGATTTCTATTATATATTATTTTGGTTGATGAAAAAAACTAATATATATAGTAGATTGATTTAAGTTAACTAATTTTATATTAATAAATTTATGGCAGAAGCACCAAAAGGTTTGGCTAAACCAATGAACATTAGCCCAGAGTTACAGGAAGTTGTTGGCGCAGGTCCTATGCCTAGAACTGAAGTTACCAAAAAGATTTGGGAATACATTAAAGCGAATGGATTACAAGATCCAACTAACAAAAGAAATATAAATGCTGACGAAAAGCTTAAAAAGATTTTCGACGGGAATGCTACTGTTTCTATGTTTGAAATGACAAAATTTGTCTCAAAGCACTTATCATAAACTGCTTTAGGCGGATGCGCCTGCGGCGCATCCGCCCCACCTTTTAAATCCTATTATCTATACCTCTTAAGATTGCTATAATAAAAAGATGCAAACAGAAAAAAGTATAACTATTACGAGAATATTTGATGCTCCAAAAGAAGAAGTTTGGGCAGCTTGGACTAACCCTGAAATTGTTAAAAAATGGTGGGGACCTGAGGGATTTACTTCTCCAAGTATAAAAATTGATTTTACTGTAGGCGGAAGATACGTTTATTGTATGAGAGGTCAGGAAGGTTCACAGTGGGACAGAGATATGTATACTGCAGGAGTTTTTAAGGAAATTATCCCTTACGAAAAGATAGTAATTACTGATTATTTTTCTGATTTTGAAGGTAATAAAATCGAACCTTCTCAAGAAGATATGGATGCTAATTTTCCTACAGAAATGACTTGTATTATAAATTTTGAAGCTATTGATGATGAAAAAACGAAAATAACTTTAGAATATCCAGAAACATTAAATGAATCTCAATTCGAAGCAATGAAAAATAGCGGAATGGAAGAAGGTTGGCAGTCAAGTTTTAATAAACTATCAGAAATCGTGAACGAGGCTTAAAAACATATGTATGAAAATTTATGGGTTGTTTTATTAACTGGTTTCACAATAGGAAGCTTTTCATGTCTGGCTGTTCAAGGCGGATTGTTAGCTTCGTTGGTTGCTGGTGAAACAAAATCCAAGACTTTATATATCACAAGTTATTTTTTAGCATCAAAACTTTTTTCTTATATTATATTAGGTTTTGTTCTTGGATTTTTTGGCCAATTTTTAAGTTTAAGTGACGAGATACAGATTTTCATGCAATTCATAGCCGGTGTTTATATGCTATTGATCGCATTAAATATGCTTGAATTGCATCCTATTTTCAGACACGTTGTTATTACACCTCCAAAATTTCTTTTAAAATTAGCTAGAGCTGAATCAAAATCAAAAGATTTTTTTGCGCCTATTTTATTAGGATTTTTAACAATCTTTATTCCTTGTGGTACAACACTCGCAATTGAAACATATGCAATAAGTTTTGGTGATCCTATTTTTGGTGCTTTAATAATGGGAGTTTTTACGTTTGGTACTATTCCAGCATTTTTAGGAATAAGTGTAATTTCTTCGGTCTTGAATGGAATATTTAAGTCATTATTTGTAAAAATTGCTGCAGGAGGAATACTTTATTTAGGTCTTTTCTCAATTTGGGGTTCATTAAATTTTTGGTATAGCTCAACAGCTAAACTAAATGATGCAGTTAAAGGTGATGTTAAATATGGAATGGATAGAATTCCTTCAGAACAAATAATTGAAATAAATGTTACTTCGTCTGGCTATAGCCCTTCATATATAAAAGTTAAACAAGGGGATAGTGTTATTATCAAATTAATCGGACAAAACACATATTCCTGCGCTTCAGCTTTTAGAATTCCTTCACTGGGAATAAAGTATAATTTAGCTCCAACTGAAACAAAATCATTCGTATTTAATGCCGAAAAACCTGGAAAAGTTCCATTCACTTGTTCAATGGGAATGTTTACGGGTATTATTGAAGTAATATGACATTTGTTGAACTAAAAATAAAAAACTTAGAATGTCCTGTATGTGCTTCAAATGTTGATTTAAATTTGGAAGAAGTAAATGGAATTGAAAAGGCCACAACCGATTATGCAAAACAGATTTGTAAAATTAAGTTTGATGAAGAAAAAATATCAGTAGATCAAATTATAGTGGTTATTAAAGAAAACGGTTATGAAGTATAACAACGAGACAGTAAATTTTATTTCAAATGATGATCGTTTTGAATTTGATTCCATTGAACATGGATTATCTGAGAAGATAAGAAAAACTCATGTTCCTTTGCAAGCTTCTTCCTCTATTTCTTTTTATTTGGAAAAAGCAATAAATGAAATGCGTAGAGAAAAAGTTTTGGATCTTATTAATCCTGTTAGGTTAGATTATTTAAAAATTCAATCTTTATAATTTATCGATTTCTTTTAAGTCTTTGTCTGGAATATATAGGATAAACAGTCCAAGGATAATCCCTCCTATAGCTAATGGAAGATGATTATTGTCAAAAAATATTAAATCGAAATAATCTAAAACATACCAAACACCTCTCCAGATTAAGACCAATCCTACAACAATAGAAAAACATCGTGAAAAATAACCAAGGAGTGTTAATGATTTATGCTTTTTTGTTTTCATAATGATTTACAATATAATGCTATCATAATGAAGAAAAAATCACTTGAATATTTTTTAATAATTTTAATTGGATCTTTAATATCATATTTTGCATCCCAAACATCTTTTGATAAACCAAGTGAAAAGATTGATGAAAAAATTGATGAGAAAATTATTGTAACAAAAATTATCGATGGAGATACCGTTGAATTAAACGATGGACGACGTGTTCGTTATATTGGAATTGATACACCTGAAAAATCCGATTGTTATTTTAAGGAAGCTTCAAATAAAAATAAAGAATTAGTGGAAGGAAAAGAGGTGAGGCTTGAAAAAGATAAATCCGATACTGATAGATATGGAAGATTGTTAAGATATGTTTATGTTGATGAATTTATGGTTAATGATGTTTTAGTAAAAGAAGGATACGCCAAAGCATATAAATATCCTCCCGATGTGAAATATAGTGAAGAATTTTTTGATTCAGAACAACTCGCAAAAAATGATAAACTTGGTTTGTGGAGTGGGGCTTGTGATAAATAAAAATTTTCCTAATGTCATATTCAATTAAGTCCATTAATGAAAATTTAATCCAAGAAGATTATCCAAAGATTTACACAGTATTTGGAAGGCACAATGGAGGTGCATATTCTTACACTAACTCTTGGAATCCAGAAGCTGTAAATTTGATTTATGAGAAACAACCTAAAGTGTTAACCGTCGATGGATTAACTTCTACATCAAATATTGAATTAATAAATTCTCAAGTAGGTTTAACTTCAAATGATATAGCTAATTTTGGTACACACGTTTTATTCGGTGATTCATACGCACTTCCATCTTTATTTCCTTTAGAGCAAAATGTGGATGCTATGAATGATTTAATATATGAGTCAAAAAATTTAAATCGAATTGCAGATGTTTCTTCATTAGCGATTGCGGCTGGATTGATATCTGTAATCTGCTCTCCTCAAATGAATAGGAGGACTTTTTTAAAAGGAGCGTCAGCTTTTGCTTTGAGCGCGTTAGCTATTCCAAAGGTTATTGATTTCGTAGATGGAAATAATTTTTCATCCTCATCTAATCTGCATAACTGGATCTTACAATTGGATAATTGGGAAGGTGTTCTATTTTCTAAATTAAATTGGTTTGCTGTGGGAAGACATGCAATTATGTATTTAAAAACTCAAGACTATATAAAGAAAATGGATATTGATTCCAGCGATTCAGCTTTACTAATGGGGTTTAGACATGCAAATGATCAGGCTTTAATTGAGAATTCTCAAAGTTATACTATTCAGGCGGCGAAAAATTATGTTGATGGTTGTACTTTACTTGCTGAAAAATATTTAGCAGAAAATATAAATGATATTAATTTGGATTTAAGAGAAGAAATTATTTCAGAAATAAAAACTTATAAATTGGCAACAATAATTGAGGATAATAAAGGAAAGAAAGTACATGGAAGCAAAAAATATGTGTGTGATGTTTTAGATAAAGTTTTGGTTTAAGTATCGACTTATGATAATAATATATTGACAAATGGAAAAGCAAAAGCCATAAGATTTTCTACATTAGAATCTATTTGCAAAGCCTTAGACTGCCAACCCGGAGATATTTTGGAATATAAGAAATAAAAGTATAATATTATTTTTTCTTACGCTTATCTAATATACCTTTAATTGATGGACTGATTTCTTTATCAGTTCTATGAATACATCCGATCCAACAACAAGGACGGCGTTTTCCATTTTTCAAATCACTTATTAATCTTTGAATATGTTCTTTGCGCGTTTCCTCTTTTTTTACAAAAGTGATCCAACAAATCCATTCATTACGGGCTAGGGGGGTCAAACTTTCCCAAGTGGTTAAAGCTTTCGCATCATTCAACAAAGCCATTTTTATATCGCTGACCATTTTGTGAACTGTTCCACCAGATAAGGAGTTGTTAAGATTTATCTTCATTCAAATTTTATAGAAGAGACAATCTGTCTATAGGTTTCATATTCGTTGCTATTTTTATCAACGGATTTCTCCATAAATATAGTAATGGAACTACCATTTTTATAGATTGTTGAACTTATATAGTCGGGAAAAGGTGACCATGAAGAATCTCTTTCTTCTCCTTCTTTTGTTCGCGATTCGAAAACTGTATTTCCATTAACTTCATATTGATTATGTACCGCTATATCTTGCATGTTTAATGCTTCAGCTGATTCTATATAATTTTTATATTCATTAAAAGTTAATGAGTTGGTATTTGGTTTATAATGAACTCTTAGTGCTTCATATGCTCTGCCTTTTGGTATACTTTTTAATTCAGGAGAGGATACAAATACTAAATATGCATTGTCTTGATTACTTGTTTTTTCATTATGTACATACCAATCTTTTGGTAAAAATAAAGAAAACTTAGAATATGTGTATTTTTTCATGTTTTCAAATTCGTTTGGGGATAATTTATTCTGGGATATTCTACTCGGAGAAACTACCACATTTGAAGTAATAGTTTTCTGTTTCTGAATGTTATTCCATATCAAATAGCCACAGAGACTGACCAATATAAATATAATACCAAATATTAATATTATTGATGATGTAGAATTTTTCATATAATAAAAGTTTACTCCTAAATTATTTCTCTATCATTTCTTTTAATTTCTCTAAGGCTTTTGGCCACATTTCATTAAACATGTCAGTCCAGTCGTCCATTACATCAATATCGACCTTTACAGTTGTAACGCTATTTTCTTCTGAGAAAGTGTAGTTCTCGTAAGCGTCGCCCATCTTTTTTATTTCATCACTGTTTGTATCTTCAACGCCATGCATGATCATTCCAATGTGTTTGATAGAAACAAATTCATACATACGGTTTTCTGCAATTTTACTGATCATTCCACTTACTGTTCCATCTTCTTCAGCACCTAAAAATCTAATATCACTACCCTTATCCCAACTACCTTCAAAGTAGCCTGCTGTGCCAAAGGCCTTTGTCCATTCACGATAAGTTTTATCCTCTAACATAGTGTCCCAAACCTTTTTAACTGGAGCATTTATTTTTGTTTCGAAGTGAAGCTTTTTCATAAATAAAGTATAGCAGAGGGGAGTAGACTCATTATTTTGATTGATAGATAACAATGGATAGAAAAGAATTGGTGGGGTGTGGGGGCAGTTTTGCTTACTTCAATAAATCTTTTAGTAAATTTTCTTGCATTATTGGATGAACGCCTCCAAAAACAGCAAATATGCTTTTTTTATTGTTCCAAAGATTTTCCATTCTGGATATTGTACTCATGTCTCTTGTTATGTTGATTATGCGAGATACTTTGTTAATCCTTGAGTTATTTTTTATCATTCTGATTAAACTCCGTATTAAAAATTTTTTTGTGGATTATTTTCATGTAATTTACCGAGTAATTAGAATTATCCCATTCATTTTCATCCTTAATTCTATATAAAGATTTGTTTATATATTCATCAAAATCTGGCTTTGGTTCTAGTAATCTATGCCATTGTGATACCATACGTGCAAAATAGTAATATTCAATCTCTTCTTTTGAAAATTCATTCGAAAGTTCGGTTAATATTTTCTTTATATGCAAAAAAGGTTATGAGACCAGCTTCGCTATCGTTAATAATTGCGTTTGTCCTATTTTTATGTAGTGCTCTTGTACCGCCCTCAACTAAAACAACACAATCTTTATGATTAGTCTTACTAAGAAAATCTAGCCAATATTTATCTAATTCTTTGTATTGAAGATTTTCAGGGTTACGTGAGTGGTTAGAACCAAAATAATATAGGATTTGGTTCATACCATGTATTTCGAAATGAAATGGGAGTTCTTTTTTCCCTATAACATTCCAGTTATTGTAATTCTCTAGAAGTCTTTCAATTCTTTGAGCTCTGTTCATTTTTTCATTATAAACGTAAACGCCTAATTTGTCTGTCCACTCAAATTAAGTCCAAGCGCATCAGACGGATCACGCAATGGTCTTACACCCCAAATGCGAAACATTTTATAATATTCATAAACTTCATTTAGCGCTTTTATATTAAATGGATACTGAAAACCGTTTTTTTCCCAAATTATTATGTTCCCATCTTTATCTTCACCTAATGCTAAACAACTATGGTTCGTGTTGTATTCACCATATTTAGAACCAAGATCGGCAAACATAATATGAACTACACTTGGATATCCACTTGCTTTAACGGCATCTTTTATTTGATCATAATTATTAATTTGATATTTTGAATTAGAAAAAAATGCTCTTGGAACAGTGTAGGGAGTAATGCTTAATTTAGCCTGGGATTCGATGGCATATACTGATGCATGGCAATACCAATTTACAATTGCATTTTGGCAATCACGATACCCTCGTGTTATAGGGTTAGGAACTATACCTTCTTCACTTTGTAGAAGCAAATGTCCCTCAGCATAAATATATGCGAGTTCTTCTGAATTATTTTGATAAATAGACTCGGTAATTCCTACTGCGGTACGGCTTGCGTCATCTGTACCCCTTTCTGCACGGGCTTGTATATAAAGAGATAACTTAATAAGACTTTGTTGGTACTCAGTAAGAGCTTGAAATCCGGACAATTCATCTAATAAAGCAAATTTGTCATGAAGCATTTGCTGTTCATCTTGAAGGCTGTATGTTTCGAGTAACATAGAAATTTAAAAAACATGATATAGGATATGTTTGAGGGTGTCAATATAACTATAGGGCTTAGAGCAAATATATTTACTATCTAAAGGTAGAAAATTAGTTTGGCTGGGCATATTGGACTATGTTAGTAATTATTATACCAATAAATAAGGAGGTTTAATTAAGGCCTCCCATAATTTTTATTAGTTTAAAGCTTTGTAAGCCTCTTAATCGCTTGGATATTTTATCCATTTAAGAAGATCTTTGTAGTTGTCTTTACCTAGTAGGCCTCTAATACTTAATGATATACTCCTGCCATGAGTCGAACACCTCTAATTTCTGTAATTATACCTATATATAATGTTGAAGATTGCTTAAATACTTGTATAGAATCGATACTTGCACAGACATACAAAAATATTGAGATTATCCTAGTAAATGATGGATCAACTGACAGCTCAGGAGCAATATGTAATGGCTATGCAGAAAATTTTACCAATATTACTGTAATCAATAAAAAGAATGAAGGTGTAAATTACGCCAGACGTGACGGATTTAAAAATTCTAAGGGAGATTACATTACATTTGTTGATGCAGATGATATTTTATCGCCTGATTTTATAAATACACACATCGGACTTTTAGGTAAAACGGATGCTGATCTTTCTATAGGTAAAACACATAGCTTTTATGGAGAGATCCTATCTCAAAATGAAATAGATCAATGCAAAGTAACTAGTACTACTGTAGATTATACGGTTACTTCAGATAAAAAAGCGATCTTAGCTGCCTTTATGACAAGCCTTCCACCATATAAGAATCTAGTACTAATGTGCGTGTGGGCTAAAGTATATCGTCGAGAAATAGTTGAAAAACTTAACTGGAAAATTGCTAATTATAATCACGGAGAGGATTATTTTATAAGTGCACAAGTTTTTGATAACGTTTCATCTGTTTGCTTTATTAATGAATATGGATATTTTTATAGAAGAAATCGTAGTGGCAAAATTACATTAAATGCCAAACATAATAAAGCACCGAGTGGTAAACAGATAAATAATTTTATACATATAAAAGCATTGGTTAAAATGTATGAAAATATCGCAAATAAAAGGGGCTTAGATCTTAAAAAGGAGATTGTAATTTGCCAATGTCGACTTTATCCATATTGGTTAGATAAGTTAATAGATAGGAATGATTTAAGTATAGAAATGTGGAATAGTAATATAAAGAAATATTTATTTCCGCTTATTCCCGAGCTTAAATCTGAAGATTTTCAAAAATACATGATAAAGAATTTAACGTATGGTGGAAATCTATATGATGAATTACGTAAGAAAATAGATCCTATTTCGGAATATCCTACTATCGATAAATACCTACAATATAGAGTTAATTTAGCCAAATCGAATGGTAACTTAGCTCAAAATTATACAAACTATAAGAATGCATGGGTGATAATGGATCGACAAGATAGTGCCACAGATAATGGTTACCACTTTTATAAATGGGTTCAAAAAAATCATCCAACAACGAAAATATTCTTTGTGATAAATAGAGATTCTAAGGACGTACCAACATTAAAGGAAGAAGGTTTTAACTTGGTATATTTGAATACTGAAGAACATAAACAACTGCTTAATAATTGTAGTGTGGAAATTTATGCATACTACACATTTAATTTATGCCCAAGCAGAACTTCTTTTAATTCATTGAAAGTATATTTAGGGCATGGAGTAAAACTTAATAACTCATTAAATCCTGGACTCAGCAAGAAAGATTTATTCATAACAACTTTTAAGCGTGAATTTGATTTCTTTAATACAAATCGTGATGATTTTAAAGCTTTATATACAGGCACACCTCGTTTCGAAAGTTTGATAGCCGAATCGAATCAGGTTAAGGATCATATCGTTGTGGCTCCTGGTTGGCGTAGGTGGCTAAACAAGAAGGCAAGTAAAAAGGATGAATATTTTGTAGAATGGTCAAATTTTATAAAATCAAAAGAATTAGAAGGGTTATCCTCAAAACATAAAATAATTTTCATGATTCATCCAGAGCTTGAATCAAGAATAAAACTATTCAAAATGCCAAAATATATTGATTCATTAAGATATAGCGATCTGGGTGCTGGTAAAATTCAGGATTTAATGAAAAGAACGAAGTTAATGATAACGGATTATAGTTCTGCTTCCATTGATTACGCTATAGCAGGATCTGAGCTGGTGTATTTTCAGTTTGATAAAGATAACTATTACGTTAAACATACTGCACAGAAAGGTTGGTACGATTATGAAAAGGACGGTTTTGGACCTGTATTCTTTTCTTTGAAAGATTTAACTAATTATATTGCGACTGAAATCAATAAAAACAATTCAGAAGTTAATGTATATAAAAAACGATTAGCTAACTTTCTCAATGAAAATCATGATGCCTTAAATTGCCCATCAAGAAATATTTATGACGAAATAGTGAAAGTTCTTAAGAATAACAACTCTTAATCGTCTAAGTTGAAATGAGATCGATCTTTAAGTTTATATTTATCTAATGTATATAAGAAGACCGGTTCGAAATAAGGATAGTTATTATGAAGTGTAGGAACATCTTTCATATCAACAAAAGCTCTTTCAAGGACTTCAAAATCGCTACGAAATGGTAGTATTTTTGTAACTTTAGCGAAATACAAAACTTGATAGGCTAAATCAGGATACTTTGCGTTGGCTTCAGTTTTAATTACCTTTTTAGCCTCCCAACCACCAATTAAGTCTAGTTCACCAACTTCGACAACCGCTTCTTCAAGTGCTTCTCGTCTTACGCATTGTTCTGGGGTTTCGCCTGGTTCCATATGGCCACCTGGTAATCCCCAACCTCGTTCTGGTCTTATCATTAAAACCTTATCCTCATGTACAGCAAATACAAAACATGTTGATATCTGATCGGTTGGAGGAACTTTATCCATTGGTATGAATTTTACTTCAGTACTTCCTTTACCCCATGATGTGACATGAAAGTTTATATTTTTATGCATAATGCTTATTCTTTTCTTTATATTTAACTAGATATCGTTTGCGTCAATAAAGTATATTCTATTTAGTCAGTTTTGTCTTGTGGGTACTATACGATATCCCTGCTACTCCAACACTTATGTTATAATAAAAGTCTATCTTTTGTTCTATATGTAAGAAACCGAAAGTAAACCTTTGTTTTTCTAACCTGCGATAATAAATGATTAGTTCTAAAAACCCAGATAAATTAGATAATTGGAAAAGCCAGTTTATCTTAGGGTACTATAATTCTGTTAGAGATTCCGAAATAGCATTAATCTCAAGCGAAATAAATGCAAATAATGATCTTTATTTCATTAACTATAAAAACTCTTTAAATGGTACAGGAGGAGTTGGAACCGTAACAAGGTCAATATTAAAAATTTTTCCATACCTTAAAATGGTTTGCTACGATTCTACTATCGAAAATTCATACAAATTAGGTGATGCAGAAGTAATCCCTATACCAAATAAAGATTCAATAATTAAAGCCATGCATGCTAATTATTCAAAATTATTTTTGTGGCCTATCTTACATGGGTTACCAAGTGAAATAATAGAAAATGAGCTATCGCAAGCTAGAAGAGATTTTATTTCTGGATCTAAGGTATTTTCAGAAGGAGTTAATAAATCTATTAATGAAGATAAAAATCCTATAATTTGGATAAATGATTATGTACTCTCTGGTACAGTCAAATATATAAGAGAGCGATTTCCTGACCGTAAAATAATATTCTCATGGAGGACACCATTTGGAACTACATCTGTTCCTAATTTTTCAGCAGAAGATGTAATAGCTATTCTTTCAAGTGTTATTCAGGCAGATATAATAACTTTCCACCGTAAAAGAGATGTAATCAACTTTTTGTTGCTAATTGAAAAATACTCATTAATAATGCCAAATACCTCTGTGAATTGGCAGAACCATACAATAAAAGTAGGGGAGCATACCTCTATCCCGAGAGCCATCCCAATGGGAAATGATCCAACTTACAGAAAGGAGTTATCAAATTCAGTCGAGTGTGTTCCTTTATATGATAGTTACAAAGAAATAAAAGGTTCAACAAAACTAATAGTGAGTATAAGTAGGTTCGAAAAATCCAAAGGTATTGAAAACGAATTGGATGCTATCTCTATGCTATTAAAATTATATCCACATCTAAAAACACATATAACTTTTTTAAGGGTATCTTATGTTTCACAACAGAAACAAGAAACCAGTGCCTACGTAGATTTCTATAATTTTATTAATGAAAAAATACAGAAAATAAATGAGGAATTTGCTTGTGATGGATGGGTACCTATTGTAAGTCATTTAGACAAAAAATTAGATGATTACGGCGTAACGTCTTTATTCAAAGCTACTGATATATTTCTCCTTATGAGTCAAGCAGATGGGTTTAATCATATGGCTTTAGAAAGCGTGCTAAGTAAAAATGAACAGGATTGCCCAATACAGCTTCTAGTTGGTGATATAGGTGTCTCAGACTACATTAATGGGTATGTAAAAATAAATCAGCTTGATCCGATCGATTGTGCAATCAAGCTACACGAATCACTAAATAGAGGACTTTCAGAAGTAATAGAAGACCAAAAACTTCTTCAAAGTACAGCTTGTAAATTAAGTGCCACCAATTGGGCTCTAAGTATTATTCAGGCAGCAATTGATATTGAAAAATTACCAGTTATTAAAATTAGTTAGAAATATTTAAACAATTATGATTCCATCAAGAGAAGAAATCATGGCAGTAGCCAAAAAGTTAGATCCTAATAGACCAATAGTGGTTATTACCCCTGTAAATAGGTATTTAGGGTTTTCAGCTCCATTAGTTCCAACTGATCAATTTGGTGCTATTGCAAAAAATTGGGGATTTCCTGTTATTTTTAAAGATCCACAAAAATTACATATTGAATTGGATCCAGATAATTTACCAAAAATATGTGATGAAAACGGTGAAGTGAATGGATCTGTATATTTCCCATTTGGACACAGCTTGTTAGATAGAACCATGGTGATGATGATAGTCACGGCTTTGGAAAAATCAGGAGCTTCGGTAATAAATGGTTCTAAAGCTCTTACAATTGCAGATGATAAAGCACTCATGGCGATAGCTCTATCAAATAATAAAGATATCCCTACAGCAAAGTCGGCTGTAACATCAGCAAGGAGTAGCTCGGCAAAGATTATTGATTTCTTGACTGAATCTCAAGATGAAACACTAATCGCTAAAATGTCTGGATTTACTGCTGGTGGAGTTGGTATTCAACCTATTCCAGCAGATGTAAATTATTTAGCACCTGCAATGTGGCTAAGCCGTATGAATGAAAGACCTCGTGTTATTCAAAACGATGTAGATAAATCATCGGCTAATGAACCGAGAACAGTTATTCGTGCATATGTAGTTGGTGGAGAAGTTGTCGGGTGTTATACCACTAAGGGATATGGGATTGTTAATTGTGCTGGACTAGCTAGGGAATCTGAAGGAGTTTTATATGAAGCATCGAAGGAAGAGAAAGAAGTATTTGTAAAAGCAGCTGCGGCGGTACAATGCAGTGGATTTTGCCGTATAGACGCGGTTGGAAATAAAAAATTAAGTATATTAGAAATAAATCCCCTAGCAAGAATCGATGCTGAAAAGTATGGCCTTCAGATTGCAGAGGAAATATTATGGTATGCTGCAAAATTAGCAATTAGTAAGCAAATATAATTACCTGAAAGCTTGTTATGGTAGAAGAAATTAATTTAAATTTTATAAGGCATGGTAAACATAACACTTCTAAAGATGATCCTTTACCCGAGATTTGTGGATTGCTTAATGAAGGAGTTGTGGAAGCCAGAAGCGTTGGAGAGAGATTAGAGCTTGATCCAGATTATACAGTTGTATTTACGATTGAGAATGATAGGTCACTCGCAACTTCTTTTTTAGTGCTATATCCAGACAAGGACTTAGAAGAACACAATATAGGGCAATGTCTAGCTAATGGGAAAATAAAAACTTCACCTCAGTTAGGTTACAAGCCTGTTAATGATCCTACGTTTTCATCTATGGTAGGACGTGCATTTAAACAGGGGACTAACTTGGCTTTCCTTGTTGGACAATCCGATAGTTATAGATTATCAACTGGGAATGAAGTCAGCTCTTATACAGCAATAGCGTATGAAGTTGCGTTAATTGTAGATAAGTATATTAAGATCTGCCAAAGTTGGCCTTCTAGAGCTTCTAAAAGAAATGAACATTTAGCATTGCAACGGGTATTTTGTGCTAGAGAGTTTGTATATCCGTGTTTTAGGGCTAAATTACTTGAGCAAGTGGAAGGTATAGATGCACGAGATGCATATGTTCGTTGGTATGGTGAAAGTATGGAATGGAATAGTGCTGCACGTACAGATGTTTCAACTATATGTATCGAGCATATTTATGCCTCAGAATCGTTTGATAGAATTACTATTTCTGATGAATACGGTACTTTGGTAATAGATCCTAGCTATATTAATAATATTATTGCTGAATATGAAGAATTATTTAATAAGGTGAAAAAATATGACTAATGGATTAAACAACGATGGCTTTGTTACAACAGACGAATCCCTCGAAAACGAACTAATCCTTTCTCCATATATTGGGGAAATTGAGATGAAGGAAAAGAAGCTATCAGAATATCTTCCTTTCCAAAGATATATATTTATAGTCTCTCCAGAGTTGCTCGGTACGCATGAAGCATATATACCTGAAAAATCTAGTAAATTAGATCTATCGCAAGGTTGGTATGGTGACCCACTTTCAGTTACAACTTTTTCTCCTCGTTTGTTAAATGCCCTTGCATATCCAGGTATATATACCATAGAGGGATTAGAGTATGGGGAGTTAGGATTATTAGATGGGCATCATAGAAGACAAGCTGCTATTTTTCAGAGATCTAAGGTGGTAGTTCAGTTATTTTTTGCAGATAGCCCTAATTTAGTAATAGAAACATGGGGCGAAAATGATATTGCGCCTTCGATGGAAGAGATTGAATTAGCTTTTAAGAGCGAACATACAGTGTTTCCTCCTCGTGCAACAAAGTTTAAAATGTTACACACGGACGGCAATCGTTATCCATTAACATATTTTCAGCCGAAAATAATCCTTCCAGGAGATGCGATTAGAAATTGATAACAATGATTAATTCAGAAGATTTAGCACACGAACGACGCCTTTATTTACCACAAGATGAGAACGGGAGAATTTTAAACCCGACAGGTATTTCCCATGTTTCAGAAGAAGATAAAGCGGCTTTGGGAGTAATAACAGGCATTTATGCTGGATTTTTATCAGGTAATCTAAATTCATTATATGTAAGAGGTACGACTGTTAGAGAAAGCAATTATCGACCTTTGGATATAGATACTTATGCAGTAACTAATACACCATTATCTAAAGATGATCGAGCTGAATTAAATAAGCGTTTATTAGTAGCCTCTAATGCGTTGGACACGCGTATAGATGATAGTACTACTGATTTAACTTCGCTAAGTATGGCTAGTAGAATAGGATGCTATCGATGTTTTGAAATGAAGACACAAAGCCTATGTATATATGGAAATGATTTATCTATTGGATTACCAGATTTTTATATATCAAGAGAGCTAGCACATATGCTATTAGATGATATACCTTTTGGAACTAGAAAAACTATAGAAAGACTTTCTTCAGTAAATTCATATGTTGAAGCTACTAATATCATAAGTAAACAGATGAAGCGTGCTATAAGAGGTGCACATTTATTAATACTTGATAGAATTGGACACTTCTCTCGAGACGTAGAAACCTGTGCTCTTGACCTTATGTCCGAATACCCAGATCAAACTGTTCTTTTTGAAACCTTTCTAAAAGGTGCCGTTGGTTTATCAATAGATACCCAAGATGCTTCAAGACTTCTCCAGTTATTCAATGCTTGGTATTTGGGAGAATACAATGTGTTTTTAGAAAAAGGTTATTTATGATTGCAAGTCTAAGCTATTAGAAAGATTAATTTAGTAATATTAGTCCACTTAAAAAATCTTGAGGTTTTATTATTCGCAAATATAAGTTTCTTTTATCATAATAGGATTTTTAATATTAGTAGCTTCGAGGGCAGGATCTTCACCAGTATTTCTTTTTATAATATTCCATGTATACATTCTTTCTGCATTAATAGATTTTCTAATGTCACACATAAAATTATTTAAATTATAGATAGAATAAATTAGTAGTAGAAAAGTAATTATTTGAGAAACTATTAAAAGTTTAATTATTGTTTTATCATTCATTCTCAAATTGATTATATATTAAACTATTAAATTTCTCATTAATTAAAAGTATGTTTTTAATACATTGATGAATTGCTTTCTCCTTTTTATCAATAGTCTTAAGGCAAAGCTTTTCATCATTAAAAACTATGTTTATGGTATTTGAATCATATTTAAATTTAGTTCTTACCACATATCCTTCTTTTAAAGTACTCCAATTTGCGTGTGCAATTTTGTTACGAAATTCTATTATTTTAACTAGATCAGTTTTTAGTTTTTGAATTTTTGTTTTCATTTCATCTTTATATTCTTCGTCAATTGCTATTAACTGGGAGTTAAAAAGATTTATCATTGTCAGTGCTTTGTCCATGATTTCAGTCTTATTTATAATTAAATAACCAGGAAGATGAGTGTCTTCAAAAATTAATTCAGATATAGTCGTATTCAGTTCTTGTTCTAATAGGCTAAATGAGATGATAAAGTTACCAATTCTTGGCGCCAAAAACTTTCTTTTAATCTCAATAAACTCATCGTCATAATAATCGTATTGGTCTAAAGTTTCCTGGTTCATTTATTTACGAAGAACAAAAACTATATATAAAATTTTCTTTCATAAGTTAGGTATTTAAAGATTATTTTATTGGTAGTACTTTATAAACTTTCTTATGAGAACTATTAGGAAAAGCTGGGGTTGAAGAATTAAATGTTCTACTAGTATTTCGGATAGGTAGCTCTATAAAATAACCATATTTATAATTAAATTTCGGTGCAGTAGTTAAGGTTAGTAATTTAAGCAAGTCAAATAGCTCTCCTTCTTTTTTGGTGTTATTATCTTTTTTTACTTCCATTACAACTAGATTATTTTCACTCCTCTTTCATGAACGATTATGTCGGGAAATATTCTTTTCATTATTTTTTCCCCATTTAACATTTTATATTGAAATAAATAAAGATCTAATTCGGGATATTCCTTTATATTTTTTCTATCCCGTAACTGAGTAATCAAATTATCGATCTCTTCTTTGGAGACAGTTATTGATAGTTTTTCATTTATGATATTAAACTCTGAAAATATATTGTTATTTTCCCTTAATATATTTGAGAACATCTCTAACATCTCCTCTGGGGTAGGCCATTCTTTAATCTCTTTTAAATTTCTATTATATTCACAATCAACATTCCAATCTGGAAATATATTTTGATAATGTTCTCCAAGTTTATGTGTAATACACCTTTCGCTTAAATTGTTATCTAGCAGGTGCCTATCTTCACTAGTTAAGATTTCCAGTCCTCGATTTATTAGAGTATTAAATTTTGAAATATTCGTTGTTTTCATCTTTGATATTTTTAATACCCAATGTTGACCGTACGAGAATTGAACTCGTATTATCCCTTTTTCAATGGGCTGTAATGACCTTTATACTAACGGCCAGCATTGGGTACTAATGAGTTAAAAGTACTCCTTTTTAGTTACACAATCAAATATAATAAGGTATGGGCCAAATGGATAGTCTTACGTTTAAAAAAAATAAGTTTGGATCTCCTGATGAAGAATTTGCATGCCAATTACTGAATAATCAGGTTAATCGAGAAATAGCTGTATTTTACAGTGACGCTTGCAAAGTGATGAATAATGATTTGGCTTTAGAAGCCACAGTTAATATTGTTTCTCATCTAATGAGGGATATTTTGACCGCTATTACTGAAAAGTTATTGCCTTATGATTTTGTTAGTAAGAAGAAAACAGATAGAAAAAAGGATGAATTCGGGGTAAATAGGGAAAAAATATTACTCATAGCCCATGTATACAAAATTGATAAAAAATCTAATCTATTAAAATTTTGGTTGGAAATTAAGTGTGGTAAGGAATATCAATTGCATAAATTAGCTCATAATTCTAATCGGTTAGGAGCTAGAGAGTTACCTATTTTTCAAGATATCTGGAATAATTTTACTAAACTAATAATTTTTCAAATGAAATTAATTGATAGCAATTTATTAGTGACTTATAAGCAATTGGATGGGTTCCTTTCCAAGAAAGATCTGTCGGAAAAAGATTTAGAATTTATAAAGGCTCGTATGCCTTTAAACGATTTAACACTTAGATATTTTTTTGAGAGGTGCAATCATTTTCATAATATTGGAATGATTAGAAAGAAAGGTTTTTTTGATCATCCTACTAAACTAGTAGAACATTCTGATGGTGGTTTTACTTCTCCGGCTTGGCCTCAAGCTGATTTTTTGTTGAGAGCAATTAAAAATGGCGTTGAAACTAATACTATTGTAGATATATGCTTATCTGTTCAAACAGATAATCCTACTGTAAAAAGGCAAATAATAGAAATTGTTAACTATCTACCAATAAAAGAAGCAGTCAAATTTGCTGACAAATTAGAAGATTATATTGTTACTGAAAATTGGTATATAAATACTGATAACCATTTAAATTTAATAAAAGAGTTTTTTGATTCAGGCGAATCAAAAATTGCATTAAATTTGGTTGATAAACTTTTAGATATAAAAGAAGACTCTAGAAATAATGAACAAGAAAATTTTTATCATTCACCTATCACCGTGATTCGTGATCATGAATATGAAAGTATTATTAAAGCATTTGTGAAAAATATATCTGCAAAGGATAATCTTAAAATTATAGAAATTTTATGCAGTAAATTAGAAAAATACGTAGATTTCGAATTCTCCAATAATAAGATTCAAAACAGAGATTTTTATTTAAATATTTCAAGGTCAAGGATTGAAGATGATTCCTTTGGTACACATAATTTAATAATAAGTGGTATTAGAGATTTATCTCTATTATCTTTAAATAGCAAAGATAATTTGAAAAAACTAATAGAAATCTTAGATAAATATAACTTAGGTATTCTTTATCGGGTTAAATATTTTCTCCTTTCTAAATTAGAAAAAAAAGGTAATAGAGGTTTGATAAGTAAGGCATTATTAAATGCTTCAGAGTTTAAAGTTGAAAATATACATTTTAGTTATGAATATCATTTATTAGCAGGGAAATATGCAGACTTGTTAACTGATTTAAATAAAAAACGATTATTTAATATGATAGAAAAAGTAGAGGGGATCAATAAAGAAAGGATAGCTCATTGGCAGATTAACCGTTTGAGTACTTTTATTTCTTTAGGAGGGAGTTTTAAAGTTTTATATGATGAATTATTAAAAACTGTTAGGCCTATTGACATTGAATCAATAGGTTTTAGAACTGAGATTGGGACTATTCCTACAAATAAAATCCTTTCTCGAGATGAAATTAATAATTTAGAAATAAAAGCATTTTTCTCATTTATAAAAGGTCTAACTGATACAAAGAGATTTGATTTGGAAGGTTTTAACATAGAATTTTCCGAAGCAATATTATTAAATCCCGATAAATGGTCAGTACATGCAAAAAAATTCATAAAACTAGATAAGCTATTTATTAGAAGCTATTTCCAAGGATATTTAAAGGTTTTAAGAGAGGGTAAGAAGAGTTTTCTTTGGGAAGACATTTTGTTATTTGCGAAGGCTGTCTTAGATGCGCATCCTCATGATAAAGATAATAAAAAGGAAGTGAACTTAGGATATGATCCTGATTGGAGTTGGTGTAGGAGGAGTATTATTGATCTTATTTCAGATGGTATTTCCGATTCTAATATTGATATTAAACATAGGGCCTTAGTATGGGAGATTATTGATATTTCTTTAAAAGAAAATGATCTGCCATTTAAAGCTAAAAGCCCAAAGAAAATAAAGCTAAATAATAGTAGAGAAGATCCATTATTTGAAGGTATAAACTCAATAAGAGGGACTGCTGTTCAAGCTGCTATAGTTTATGGTTCTTGGGTAAAAAAAGCAGTAGATCCAAATGAGCAGTTAATGTGGCGGTTAACTAAAGATTGTAAAGAATTAGAGAAGATTTTTGATTTTCATTTAGATATTAATAATGATTCTTCATTGGCGATAAGAGCTATATTGGGGAAGAATCTAGAACATATAGCTTGGTTAGATATTGTGTGGTTAAAAGAAAATATTTATAAATTTTTACCAAAAGAGGATAAGCTATCTCCATATTTTCTGTCTGCTTTTAGAAGTTATTTTTCATATAGTGAGCCCAAAAATCCAATGTTAGAGATACTGAAAGAGTATTATTTATTTAATATTAAGTATTTAGGTTCTTATGATTCATATGATATTAGGCACGCAAATGATAGATTTGTTCAACATTTAGTACTTTTCTATTTGCGTGGGATTGATGAAGAACTGCTAGAGGCGCTCTATAAAGATGGTCCTCTTGAAGCTAAAGCTGAAGTTATTAGCTATCTTGGAAGATCTTTTAAGGATTGGACTGGGGTGGATCCGATTATTGCCTCTAAACTAATGAATTTAGTAGAGGCTAGAGTGAAAATTATAGATATATCAAATGATCGATTAACAGAAGTTAAAGAATTTGAAGAATTTAGCTGGTGGTTTATTGCCGATGCTTTTCCCATTCAGTGGAGATTAAATATATTAATAAAATTACAAGAAATTGGAGTCGATATTGAAGGGAAACATTTGATTATAGATAAGCTGTATGAATTGGTTAAATTTTTTCCCAATGAATCTATTTGTATTGTAGGAAATTTAATTAAGAATGATAAGAGCGGTTGGATAGACATTGATGAATTAATATCAATATTAAAAGAATCGAAGAAAAATTCTATGTTAAAGAAAGATACTTTAAATGAAGCTATCAGGACTTTTTTGAGTCGAGGTTATTTTCAGGTTAGAGATTTGTTAGATGAATAAAGTTAGCAGTCTAAAAATACTCTTTTTCTCCAATCAGTCCAAATTTTCTTTTAAGTTTATTAAGAAACATTACCGGTAAAACAAATATAACCGCCAATATAAGATTTTGGAAAGGGAACACACCTGTATTAGAGAGTATTGGTATGTAATATAAATTTCCAGGATCTTCAGAAGATAGGTACCAAAGTATTAGAAGTATTATTTGTAGTCCTCTTAGTGTGTTTAGCGCTAGGCTTTTTCTGCTACTCATAGTCCCATTATATACATAAGATCAAAATGCTACAAGGGGAAGCTGGTCTCTCAGTCCCATATTGAATAGCCTAGAGATAAGATGGAAACAGTATCTGTTCTACATAAGAAGCTTGGTAATAAAATAAAAGAACTCAGAAAGCTTCGTAATTTTACTCAAGAGGATTTGGCCGATAAAGTTCAAGTCGATAGAAGCTATATGGGGTTTGTAGAAAGAGGCGAAAAGAATCCGACCTTATTAACTCTTATTAAAATTGCAAAGGCATTTAAAATTCCACTTGCAGAACTGTTTAAGGATGTAGAATAATAGCCTTTAGAAAATCCTCCCAACAGATTTACTATGACAGAATCAGAAATAGATGTTGGAGTAATAAAATTAGATATAAAATCACTTAAAACATATGCAAGGTTTGCTTTTTTAGTTGACCAAGAGCTTTTTATAAGGGATATACTAAAAGCTAGAGAATATTTAAATATCTACGAGCTAGTAAAATATGACGAGCTCGACCTATGGTTGAAACGCTATAAAATTAATCATTTTAAGAATCAGAAAGTGGGCGATCCCATCGATATTTATGTAAAGGAATTATTATCTAAATTTAAATTAGACTTATCCTACTTCGTAGCAGTCAGAAGTGTAGTATTAACTAATACCATTTCGCATAACGAAGTTGATGAAAACGCATATATAACGATTCTAGATAGCAGTTCGATTTTGCCAAATACATCATTAGCAATAATGATTACCCCTGATACATCCTTAGAAGAGATCAAAACATTGCTTACTTCATCCAAATACAAAGAGCTAAAAGAAGTTTATAGGGAGAGATCTAATACTTTCTCATGGGATGAGGATACAATTTCTAACATTAAAAGAGATAGAAAATTGTATTGGTTGAATAAGGAACCAAATAAACTCGGTTACATAAAACTTCAATCATTTTTAAATGAACAAGGTCAAGATATAACGCCTCAAGGAATTAAAAATGCAATTAAACGATATAAATATAATTTGAATCTATATCATAAACATTTAACCATGCACCTAGATGGTACCTCTTAAAAGATTAATAACTTCTATATTCTTACAGTCAGAGAGATTCCTCTTTGACTATGAACCAACAAGTGAAAGAAGTTCAAACTTCTGATTTATTACCAATTGAAGCTTATGAAGAATATCGAGAGATATATCGAAAACTATATGGAATTGAATTATCACTTGCTGAATCAAAACTAAAAGCGATTGAATTTATAGATTTCTTTAAATTTATTTGTACTCGTCAAGTTAAAAATGGTTAATAATAAAGAAAATAGTAATTCTTATAGTCGAAGTTTTCTTAATAGTCAATTTTTGTTAAGTTTTTTTAGTAAACCAGATAAATTTGAAGAAAAGAAAGTAAATGATTTTTGGCTTATAAAGCAATTTGATAGGACAGTTAACGCCTGGAATGTTGCTATATATACAGAAGAAAAATATTTAAAAAGGAAAAAACATAAGGAGTACGTAAATACACGGTTTCCTGCTCGTGGGAATTAGTAAGAGCGAGCTAAAATAATTAGATACTTTGGATACTGCTTGCCCTCAAGCTACGGTAATGAGGGTGTGTTTTATGCGGTATTGGAAAAAATGAGCGAGGGGCTAACGCTGGCGCATTTCGGGACACTCCCTTCTCAGGCTAAGGCTAGAGTTTGGAATAGGAAATATGCTTAGAGCTGGTGAGAGACAACACACTAACAGCTCGATACAAATATTGGAAACCTACGGAAGGGAAGTCTATGTGTATTATCGGTATTGGACCATACCACCAAATGGAGTTAACCAAGATTAACTATAGTTAGCAAAGGTTAGTATTTTGGAATATCATTTGATTAATAAAGCTTATGGAAAATAGAAATTTAGATATTACTTACGATTTATACTGTAGAAAAAGCCAAGAGAGTGAAGAAAGGCAAGTATTAAGTTTAGAGGCACAAGAAAGAGAAACTAGAGAGTTAGCAAATCGCTTAGGTATTAAAGTAAGAAAAATCTGGATAGAATCATTTTCAGCTAAAGCACCAAGTAGAACAGTTTTTAATCAAATGATGGGTGATGTTAGCGAAGGTAAAGTTCAAGGATTAATTGCCTGGCATCCAGATCGTTTATCAAGAAATAGTGTCGATGGGGGTTTAATAATTTATTATCTAGACAATGGGTTGCTAAAGGATTTATTATTTTCTTCTTATAATTTTGAAAATACCCCTCAAGGTAAGTGGATGCTAAATATTCAGTTTGGGCAATCCAAATATTATGTTGATCAATTATCTGTAAATGTTAAAAGAGGTAATAAACAGAAATTAGAAAATGGTTGGAAACCCTCTATGGCTCCAACAGGTTATTTAAATGACGTGGTTAATAAAACAATTATTATTGATCAAGATAGATTTCCCATTCTTCAGAATGTCATCAAAGATATTGCAAGTGGTAAAAGTTCACCAGTTGTAGGGTTAAAAACTCTTAATGAGGTTTACAGTTATAAAACAGTCCAGCGAAAAAAAACAGGCGGAAAACATTTGGCGAGATCTACCTTCTATAACTTATTAAGCAATCCATTCTATTGCGGAATTATAAGGCACAATGGAAAGGAGTATCCTGGTAAACATGATGCAATGATTTCTCCTTCTGAGTTTGATAAATTGCAAATTATGCTTGGTGAAAAAGGTAAGCCAAGAAAACAAATTCACGATTTTCCTTTTACAGGTTTTATTAGATGTGGTGAATGTGGATCAATGGTAACGGCTGAGAAACACTGCAAACGTAGTAAAGATAATCAAGTCGTTGAGTATGTTTATTATCGATGTACTAAGAAAAATCCTAATATAAAATGCTCTCAGCCATATGTAAGTTCTAATGATTTAAATGATCAGGTTGACGAATATTTATCTAAAATTACTATACCTGAAGAATTTAGAGATTGGGCTCTAAAATACTTAAGCTATATAAATGAAAGTGAATCAATTGTTGAAAAGAAATCTTTTGAAAATATTTTTAGCCAAATTAATAGTACAAGGGAAGAGTTAAGAAATCTAACTAAAATGAGGATAAAAGGTCAAATAGATGATGTGATATTTGAAGATGAGAAATCTAACATCCAACGAGAATTAACTCGTCTAGAAGCCTTACAGAACCAAATCAATAAAGATGCTAATGAGTGGACTGATGTTGTAAATGAAACAGTAAATTTTGCGTATTCAGCTAGGAAAAAATTTGAGACTGGCGATCCACAGGAGAAACGATATATATTTTCGAAATTAGGCTCGAACTTTATATTAAAAGACCGATTTTTAGCCTTAAAAATGAATAAAATGCTATTTGCCTTCACTACTGAATGTAGAGAACAATTAGAACCGCTCGAACTTGATGAAAATACTGTAATGAAGCTGGAAAATAACAATTTATTACCAGCAGATCTAACTTGGCTGCCCAACCTGGACTCGAACCAGGATCGACGGCTTCAAAGGCCGCTGTCCTACCATTAGACGATCGGGCAATGGTGGCGGGGTATGGTTAATAACGCAATAATCCGCGTGACAGTAAGTATTATATCAGTTTTTTTATAGTTATTAATAGTTCCAGTTGTTTATAGATTAATGCGTAAATATTCCTAAATGGTTGAATAAGTCTTTGAATGCATAGTAAGTTTGATGTTTTCCGTCGTATGTTACTACTTTTTCTCCATAAGTTACTGTTTTTGCTTGGCGGGTGTTTCTGATATAAAAGTTTGCTACTAAAGGAAATTTGGCCATATGGTCTTTATTTTCCATGATTCTTTTTTTTGCTACTTCTGGCTTTTCTTCTCGTTCTCTAATTACTTCTTCTGCTTGTTCAAAAGAATCAGGAAGTACTACATAGGTAACAGTGTTGTAGCCTTGTTCTCTTAAGGCTGTGGTTAAGGTTATTGCTCCATTTACTTCTGTTCTGATTACAGGTATTTTTCCCATTGCTAAAGCGCTTTCAAAGTTAGCTCTTGGGAGTCCATAAATTGTAAGGTTATGTCTATCATTTTCAATTAAATCGTATTCCTGTATTAATGCTACATGATAAGCTTCTTCAGTTTCGTCATCTTGTTTTAATCTCATCCAAGTGTATTTATCTGATGGTTCGGCCATAATATAGCCTGCTGTATGTAGCATATCTAATATAGCATTCCTATCTTCTCGTGATTCTGTTGCTTTTACTGCTTTATCAATTTCAGCTTTTTGTTCGGTTGTAAGTCTTTCATCTTTATGATGTTCAAATCTTCTATGTCTACTAGTTGCTGTTACAACGTGATGAACGGGGAATCCTTTTTCAGTTAAAACATCCATACAAAAATCTTTTCCTGCGCCAGACAATCCTAATAAGAGGTGTATTGTTGGTTTATTAGATTCTATTTCAACCTCTTCTCCTGCATAGACATTAGAAATAAGTGCGTATTCGTGTTCTTCTGAAAAATATTGGGCGAAATTTAAAGGATCGGAGTGGATAGGAGAGGGTCGGTGAGGCAGTACTTCGGAGGATGCAAAATCGTCAAGTTTATTGGGATTAGTCATAATGCGATCCTATAATATAGATAACTGGGTGTCAATGATTTTAAACTCTTTATAGACATACTTAGGTAATAATTTTAAAATATAACAAAGCTTATAGTTACCAGCCCATTAACAGATGTCCGAGAAAAAAAAGAAGCCTTCACGAATGAAGGTTAAATCAAAGATCTCAAAAACAAACACTTCATTAAAAATAGGTTTAACCGTAGTATTAATTTATTGGTCAATTATAAAATGGGTGATTCTTATTGTGATAAAAGGAGGCTCAAAAGTATGGCATTATATTAAGAGATATTTCTTTAGCATAAAACGTAGACTCATTTCCATTGGATATAGGTCTATAATCAAAAGATCATTTAAATTAATTGGTAAGTTTTTTTATAATATTTTAAAAATTCCAGTAATAATCTTATTATCTCCTTTCCTTCTTTTAAGAAAAATTTATAGAAGTTTTAATAAACTAGAAGTAAAATTTAGGCTTCTTTCGTGTCAATTTGTTATTTTGGTTCTTTTATTTGGAGCAGGTTACGCTGGCTCTATCTTATATTTAGCGGTTTTAAAAGACCTTCCTTCAAGTACAAATTTATATAATTATGATCCTAATTTAACTACTAGAATTTATGATAGGAAAGGAAATTTACTATATAGATTGTATTTCAATGAAGATCGTATACCTGTAGCATTAAATGATATTCCGGGTGATTTTATTAATGCAACAATAGCTGTTGAAGATGAAGAATTTTACATGCACCAGGGTTTATCATGGCGTGGCATATTAAGAGCGGCAAAGATAAATTTTTCAGGTGAAGATTTTCAAGGTGGTTCTACTATTACTCAACAGTTGGTTAAAAATTTATTGTTAACTCCAGATAGAACTTGGGAAAGAAAAGCTAAAGAGGCAGTATTGGCTTTAGAAGTAGAAAGAAGATTTACCAAAGATCAAATATTAGAAATGTATTTAAACAATATTTCTTTTGGAGGTACGTCATATGGGGTTAAGTCGGCAGCAAAAAGATATTTTGGAAAAGAACTTAAAGATTTAACGTTGGCTGAAAGTGCTTATCTTGCTGGACTTCCTGCGGCGCCAACATTATATTCTCCGTTTGGAGCAACACCTGAGAAAGGTAAAATTCGTCAGGAAGAGGTTTTATATAGAATGGTCGCCGCTAAATTTATATCAAAAGAAGAAGCCAATAATGCAATGTTGGAAGAATTAATTTTTGCAGATAAAACTGATTACTTAAAATATCCTCATTTTGTTAATTATGTAATTGATGTTCTAAATAAGAAATATGGACAAATGTATATAGCGAAAGGCGGGTTAGAAGTTTATACCTCAATTGATCCTGAGCTTCAGGAAGCCGTAGAAGAAATAAATGCTCGTCAAGTTTCAGCATTACGCAGATATAAAGTAAGTAATGGTGCAGCATTGGTTACAAATCCTTCTACAGGAGAAATTTTAGCTATGGTAGGTTCTGTAAACTATTGGGATGAAGCCAACGATGGAAATGTTAATGTAACGACATCTTCTCGTCAGCCAGGATCATCAATTAAACCATTAACTTATGCTTTATATATTGATGGAGGGGCTACTCCTTATAAAATGATTGAGGATTCTCCTGTTCAATATAAACTTCCAAATGGAGATGTATATAAGCCAACAAATTATGATGGAAGGTTTCATGGAGTAATGCCATTAAAATCTGCTTTAGCAAATTCTTATAATATTCCTGCTGTAAAAATTGCTGATGAGCTTACAGTAGAAGAGATATTAAGACGTGCTCCAGATTTTGGAATTACTACATGGACTCAACCTGAAAGATACGGACTTTCGATTACTTTGGGTGCAGCTGAAGTGAAAATGACTGAACTTGCTGAAGTCTATGGAACTTTTGCCAATGGAGGTCAGCATAAAGATCTCGATCCTATTTTAAAGATTTATGATGCATATGGTAATACTATTGCTGAAAATGGATGTGTTGAATTTTCTGGATCAGAGGAAGAATCAATATTAACTCGCCGCGCACTTTCTACTTTTGAAAATAATCATTTAGGAGAATACGAAGGCATAAAATCTGAATGTAAAAAAGAAAGAGTAATTTCAGAAAGAACCGCTTATTACATTACAGATATGTTATCAGACAATAGAGCAAGAACACCTGCTTTTGGAGCAAACTCGAATTTAAACATTCGTTCAAAGCAAGTTGCTGTGAAAACAGGTACTACAACGAGTGTTAGAGATAATTGGGCTGTAGGATATACAAATAATTACACTGTTTTAACTTGGATAGGTAATAATGATAACTCAAAAATGGGAAATATAGCATCTGGTGCAACGAATAGTGCGTCTTCACTTTGGAGAGAAATTTTTAATTACATAATAAATAACAAATCAGTTCCAGATAAGATCACTATTAATCCTGAATTGGTTGAAGTTTCAATATGTCCATTAACCAATACATTATCTTGTAATGCATGTCGTGGAGTATCTCAGAAATTTGTAAAAGGTGATGAGCCGACAAAGAGATGTAATGATGATGAAGTTAAAAGACTTTTAGGTGATGAAGATGAAGACGATGAAGACAAAGACAAACGCGAGCGCAATTATGACTATTGGCTTGATTGATTAAATTAAAAGGGCAGGAAATTTTTAATTTAATTTGATGAAGTATTTGGTAATGTTTTTACTTCGTTGATTCCTCCTATTTGAAGATCTGTTTTTTCTTCTTCAGGTTCAGTAACCGCAGGTTTTGGCATTTCAGTTGGTTCTACAGCTGTTTCTGCTGTTGGATTTTCTTCTACTGGAGTGACTTCTTCCACATTGTTTGTAGATTCGCCTTCCAAGATATTTTCTTGGCTAGCCATATTTCTTCCGGAAGCGTAGTTCCATGCTAATACAGCACCAGGGATTAATAGTACAGCTATTATTGTTGAGATAGCTTTTGTTGTGTCGCTATCCCACCATTTTTTTACAGCGTCTAATTTTTCGTTAAAAAAGCTTTTGTTCGCCATTGTAATTCACCTCCTTATAAAAGTAACTAAATATTTATTCTTACTGCACGTATTAGCAAACGGTATTTGTCTTGAGGTCCGTCACACGTAAATAATGTTAACTGATGTGTGCCTATTTTCATGATTTTTTTAATTTCTTCAGGTTTAATAACCTCGCCTTCTGTTACTTTATATATATATTCTTTTCCGTCGTCGCCCATTAATTTTATTTTGCTTCCTTTTTTTAATGATCTTAAATCTTTAAATAAACCAGCTCGTGCATGTGCGTAAATTATTGTGTTTCCATGTGAAGAATCAAGTGAAGGACTTCCTTCTGCATGCAATGCTGAATAATCGTTTAATGTCCAAGTACCATTTTCAATGTGTCCCTCTTCTACACTCAAATTGATATTTAAATCAGGAATAAGTATTTGATTTGGTTTTACGTTGGAAACTTCTTTTTCAGGAGTTATTAGAATAGATTCTTCATTTACAGGATTTAGTGTGTTTTTGGCTTCAGAGGGTTGGACGCTTAAAATAAAGCCAAATAAAATCAAAACTGTTAATAGCGACGACAAAGCTATAAGCTTCATTTTCGACATAAATTATATAAGGCAGGGGAACTATACTAAAAATTATACATAAAATAATGACAATCGAAAAGCCTCTAAAAAAGCTATTTTAATAGTCTTTTAACGGGTTCCACAGATTTTCTTTTTCTAGCCATCCTTTTCGTGCAATATTTATGCCGTATTTTAGATTTTTTAATTCGTTAATTGAGTGAGAATCTGTGTTCAATATTATTTTGCAACCAATTTTTTGCGCAAGCTGAACTAAATCCCAAGGGAGATCTAAACGCATTGGATGACAGTTTATCTCAAGCGCGACACCTTCTTCTTTTGCAACTTTGAAAACTTCCTCGTAATCAAATTCAAAGCCAGGTCGTTGACCAATTAACCGACCAGTAGGGTGGGCTAGTATTTTAATTAAAGGGTCTTTTAATGCTTTTATAATTCTTGCGGTCATTTCACTTCGGCTCATTTTGGTTGAAAGATGAACTGATCCTATTACATAATCTAATTCTTTTAACAAATCATGATTAAAATCTAACTCTCCATCTTTATTTATTTCCACTTCACCTGAAGCAAATATTTTAATTCCTGATATTTTTTCATCAGTAGTTCTAATATCTGTTATGTATTTTCTAAATTCTGATTCATCAATAGCGTTTGCAATTCTTAAAGCGCCGAAATGATCACTGATTCCTATGGCTTTGTATCCGCGTTCGATTGCAGCATTAGCCATTTCTTCTATTGTATTAATTCCATCGCTATTAGTAGAGTGAAGATGAAAATCCCCTTCAATATCTTTTTCAGTTATAAGGTTAGGAAGTTTATTTTCAATGGCGAGTTCAATTTCTCCTGAGTTTTCCCTGAGTTCTGGCTCGATGTAGTTATTAATTATTATTTTGTAGATTTTTTCTTCGTTCTTTGATTCAATTAGCTTTTCAGTTTTTCTTTCAAATAATCCATATTCTGATAGCTTGTATCCTTTATCAATTGCAATTTTTCTTAATTTAACATTATGATCTTTGCTTCCAGTAAAATATTGTAAAGCAGATCCAAAGCAATCATCGTCGATTATTCTTAAGTCGGCTTGTATTTTTGCTTTGAGCCAAATAGAAGATTTTGTTTCTCCTGATCCAAATACTTTTTCAACCTCTGGATAAGAAGTAAAATGTTTGGCAGTTGCTTCGGGTTTTTTTGAGCAAGCTAAAATATCAATATCTCCAATTGTTTCTGCTTTTCTTCTGTATGAACCTACGGCTTCCGCTTTTATTAGATTTTCATCTTTTTGTAGATACTCAAGTAATATTTTTATGTGTTGTTCGGCAACAAAATATGGTATTCGATCTTTATTTCTAATTGCAAATTGAATGCTTTCAATTATGTTTTGTTGTTTTTTAGGACCAAATCCTTCTAAGTTTGAAATTTTGTCTTCTTCTGCGGCTTTCTTCAGAGTTTCTAAATTTGTAACACCTAATTCTTTATATAATTTTAAAATTGTTTTAGGGCCGATTCCTTGTACTTTTAAAAGTTCTTCCAAATCTACAGGACTTTCAGCTTTCATGTTTTCATAATCGGGGATTTTTCCAAGCTCAATATATTCAACAATATGTTTAGCAATTCCTTTTCCAATTCCTTCTAATTCAACGAGCTTTTTTTCATCGTGCCACTGAGGTTCACTTAAATCAAAAGGAAGTTTGTCTAATACTTCTGCCGCTTTTTTAAATGCTCTAGATCTAAAAAAAGCATTCTTTTCTTTGCTCATTTCACAATATGCCGCCATTTTTGTGAAAATTTCAGCTAATTGGTCATTAATCATTAATTTATATTAACATTGATTATTAGAAAATTTCCAATTATTGTACCTGTATGCAAAATACACAAGCATTGGAATTAGATACCAATAGACAAATAGTTGATCCAGATAAAATATTATCATTTTTACGTTTTCAATCTTCATATAAAGAAGGGCCTAAATCTCATATAAACGAAGAAGAATTATTAGCAGCGTATTATTCGGAAGATGGGCAAGGTTTATCTAAGCTTAGATATGATTCGATTGATTTGGCCGTAAAATATTTAACTCTTGGACAAGAATCATTAAGTAATTTAAGATTTGCTGACGAAAAAATAATCCAAATTTATGAATATTTTTCAAAAATATCCGATGTAATACAATCTGAAATAAATGCGCAAACCCCAATGGGTGATCTACTTTTAGATTATTATCCATTTGTTGAGTATTTAAAATTCTTATCATATGGTGGTAATATCCATGATTATGTGGCCTTTTTTAATATAAGAGGTACAAGTTATACAGCCGAGGCAGCTATAAATTCTCAAGTAGTAAATGCAATTGTTAAAGGAGATGTAAAAGGTTTTCCTAATAAAATTGTTCGAGATAAATTATTTAGTAATTATATTTACCCGTTAGATTCAAATAAAGAAATAGATATGAATCGGATTCTTTATTTTTATATAGAAAATATTTTAGCGGGTGATCCATCTGGTTATATATTCGTGGATGAAAAAGGGCAATATTATGACCATTCATTTAAAACTCAATTAAAAAGATTCTTAGAATTAGCTGTTGTATATGATTATTATCAACGAAAACAATGTGGTGATTTAGCTCTTTTTAAACAACCACGCATTATGATAAAAGATAACATATATACTATAAACGCTTTTGAATATTATAAAAGTTATGCTGTAAGATTCAAAAACCCTCCAGCATTAAATTTTATTAGTGATGCTATTTTATTTGATAAACGAAAAGAATATATAGACTATTTAAAAGATAAAGGTGTTTCTTATAGTTCAAGCTCTATTGAAACATCAATAAGCGCAGGGGCTATCTTTTTAGAAAACATATTTATTAATAATGGAAGATCAATCCTAAATATTCCACAATTAAAAAGAAGTCGTATAAAAGACTCTCTGAAAATATTAAATTTTTTACACTATAGCTTAAAAGACTCTATTTAATTATTACCAAATGGTAATGTTTCTATTATAAAAATCAGAAGTTATTTCGTATGTAATGCCAGATTTTTTCACAATAACTAGGTCAATTGAATCAGGTATCGGTCCATCTACAGTAGGCAATATTTTTCCTACATATCTAGTTCCATTTAATCCTGCTATTTTATATGATGAAGCTTCGTATGTATAATTTTCTGACATAAATTTGTTGAAAGAATCCTCTTTAGTAGATTCTCCTCCAAATAAAGTGCCTGCAGAAATATATTGTAATGCACCTTCTTTTGCACAAGCAACTTCGGGATCTATTTCATAATCTGTATCTTCCATTATCTCAACTGCAACATTATTATTGTATTCATTTTTATTTGGACAAGCTAATGCTTGTTCGCCATCCATTAAGTCAAAACTGAATTTAAATTCTTCATTCTTATATTTTTGAACTGTGTAAACAGGATTCATATCTTGACCTTTTATATAATCATCCATTCTTCCATCTGAAGTATCATAATCAACCATTTTTGTTTCATCATAAGGTGGATTTTTTTCGGTAAGAGAATCTCCAGCGGACATAAAAGCAACGGTTGTTATAACCACATATAATAAAAATGCTCCACCAGTAATAATTAGTAAACCTAAGGTTAAAAAGAATGCTAATTTATAATTCATACCTAAATCCTAACACTTTCAAGTATAATATTGAAATGCAAATTTTACCTGGTGAGCTCGCAGAAGCAAAAATACTTTTAACATTTGAAGAAACATATTCTCCTGGAACTAGAAATTATAGTCCAGATCAAGCTCTTCAAATTTATGCTAATGATTCACAAGTATTTGAATTTGATAGGAGAACTAGACTTAAGGCATCTAAAAATGCTGCTAGAGCGATTCATTTTACACATGGATTTGTAGATCAGAACTTATCGCCTGTTTATAATCGAATTTTAAATATGTATAGTGAATATACTGCTATCCTAGGTTTTATAGAAACTAATATACAAAATGAGACCGAGCTTGGTCAGCTTCTTCAACAAAATCCTTATGTCATTGATATATTAAGTTATCTTTCTACAGGCAATTCGTTTAAAACTTATTTAGTGGAAGATTTTAATAACAGACTTTACTCAATATCTATGCATAAATTGTTTGTAGAAGGTGAATGGGATAAAACAAACTTAGCTTGGTTGGCACAAGCTTCCTTATTTAAAAATTATCTAAAAGGTGAGACGAATATGGGTAATCGACTTCAAGTAACAATTGGGCGTGTGTTAGCACATAAAGAATCATTTTCGAATGCTGATCCTAGATGTGAATTTGCTTCTCATGTTAGAAGATTTTTAAATTGTGGATTTTTAATTGAATACCACCAATCGCAGGGGAGAGAAAATGAAAGAAGGTTGATGCAGTTTCTTGAAAATCCAAAAGATGTTGAAACTGTTAATTTAGTTGAATATTATCGTGATAGTTTTATGAAGTTTGGTATTCCATATGGATTAAAAGTGTTAATGCAAGCTCAAATTCAATCTAATCAATCAGAACTAAAAGATTATATTGAAAACACAATTCATTACAGTAGAGGTGCGATTAAAAACTTTATGTTAAAAGGATTTAGATTTTTAGAAAATGAATTACTTTTAGATACACCTAACCACAGTTTACAACCTCCAATTGAATATTATATGACCAACCGTAGGGAACAAGTTGCTAGAATACTAGAACTTATTGCCGAGGAATATTAATTTTTACCAAAGAGTGACATTTTTCGTGTAAAAGTCAGATGTAATCATGTAGAAGTAATCATTAGTTTCAATTGTTACAAAATCAACTTTTTCTGATCCATAATTTTGAGCTAAATTTTCAACATATCTTGTACCTTTAAATCCTGAAATTGTGTAAGGAGATGTTTTAAAATCCATCTTGTATTTTTTAATTATTTCAGCTCCTTGTTCTTTTGATGTTACATAAATATATTGCATTGAGCTTCTATTATCACAAATTTCTTGTCTTTCATTAACACTCATAAAATCGGTTTGAGTTTTATCAAAAACATACACACTTAGATTAATATCACTTGAGCACTCAATAATATCATCAGAATCTAGCTTATCGAATCTCAATCTAAAATCTATATTTTGATAAACTTTATCTTCAGAAACTTTAGCTATATTTTTATCATCATATTTAGTATTATTTTGTACTTTGTTTTCAGGATTATTTGCGCAATAATCTCCATCACAATCATTTGTATTAGACATAGGCATTTTTACGCCTGAATCCATAAAAGCAAACATTGTGAAAATTAGGTAAAATGCAAATAAAACAAAAGTTATTGCAAGAAAACCTAGCGTAACGAAGAAAGCTATTTTAAAATTGAAATTCATAACTTTAGCTTATCACATACTGTATAATTGTTGGCAATATGACAGTTCTAGGAGAGGAGCGACAAATCGAAGAGCCATTAACAGAAATTTTATGTAACGAAATCCAAACGGATCTTTTTTTAGAGGAAGTAAAATTACTACTTCAGTTTGAGGATAGCTATATTAGTGGTCGAAGAGTTTTAACACCGGTTGCAGCATTAGACGTTCATGCTAGAAATTATGCGGGAGAAGAGAAAAGAGCATTAGGGAGGGAATATGGAATTGATGAAGATATTATAGCTTTAGCAGTAAAAAGGGTAGACAGAGTAGCAAGAATTGTTAATGGAAATTATGATTTAGAGGAATTCAACCCAACCTATCAAAGGTTTTTAAGAATTTATCATTCATATAAAGATATCCCTAATCTTATTGAGAGAAATAAATCTGCCGAAACAGAATTAGGATGTTTACTGAGTGAAAACCCTCATGTAGAAGAAATCTTTCAATATCTCTCGACGGGTTTTCCTATTAGAAATTATTTCGCCATGTATGAAATCGGCGGTGCGGGAGGATTAGACGAAGACCCGTATACTAAAAGCTTTCAGAAAATATTTTTAAAAGGAGAATGGGATCACATTTCTACAGTCGCTATTGCACAAGCCGCTTTATTTAGAAAATATATAAATGGAGAAACCAACATCGGCACGCGTATGTCTGTATCTATTCAACGAATAATTGCAAATAAAGAGAAATTTCCTTACGAAGATCCAAGGTACTATTTTGCTAATTACGTAAGAAAGTTTTTTGAATTAGGGTTTTTATTAGATTATAGCCATTCAAAGGGGACAAAAAATATAGATAGATTAAAGACATTCCTATCTGACCCAGCAGATCCATTTTCAGTTGATATATCAGCATATTATCGGGACGGATTTGCAAATTACGGTATGCCATACGGCTTAAAAATACTAATGGAAACCTGTATAAGTTGTGAACAAAAAAATCTTAGAGAGAAAATTGAAAGAGAATATTTTTGCGCCAGCGGAACTGTTAAAAGATTATTGTTGCTAGGATATAGATTCCTAGAAAATGAAATATTAATTGGCCAGCCATTGCACTCAATAAAACCATCAATCGCTTACTACGCTCGGAACCGCCGTCCAGAAAACGAACGCATCATGCAACTAATGGCGGAGGAGTGGGAGAAAAATACTAAGTTATCAACATTTTCTCGTTGACAGGATAAAGAATCAAGGGTATCATTCTATCCGGAGGAACTTCTCGTGAGTTCTTCTAATAAGGGAGCTAACCGTTTTTCGGTTAGCTTTTTTAGTTTTATTATGCACTTTTTAGTCAAATCATCTTTAATAACCAGCTCTTTACTAAATAAACTGGCGTTTGATTTTCTTATTAATGCAAGCCTATCTTTCTCAATGCTATCTAATTCTATATATAAGCTATGTTTTCCCCTTAAATATTGAAAAAATAGATAAGATACTAAATCAGCTATTTCAATTCCAGCATCGGGAGTAGCTTTAGTTTGTAGATGAATTGCTGTTATTTCTTTTCCATAAATATAGCGAAGTTGTTCTTCTGTATTTTCCAAATCTCTTTTTTTAGGCAGATTAAAAGAATGATAGGCCTCGATCGAGTAAGTATCGAACTCTTTTCGAGAATCCAAATATATTGAACCAGTCGCATTATGGCTCTTTAATTCTTCAGAATGAAATATTAGAGCTTCTTGTATGCAAAGTTTTATTGGATAGTGAGTATCCGCTCCAATTAGGTTCTTTAACCTAGTCTTTGTGGTTTGAATTTGGTCTCGTACTTCTCCATCCACAATTTGCTCAACTTTAATTTTATCCTTTTTTGATAGGTTATGTAATTTTAATCCCTTTTGTACTTTTTTCATATCAACATAGAAAACCTTAGCTTGGAAGTGTAGATTTAAAACTAAGTCTATTAGTTCTGTATGTGCTTTATCAAAAGATTTTTTGATCCGTAATAAGTTTTTCCTATAACCTTTTTTGTTATTTTCGTAAAAATCAACTGCGTGAAAAGAACAATTTGGAATAGATAGATATTTTCTTTTCCACATTTCAAGCATTACGCTTGCTTTAACTTTTTCTTCAGGATCAATAATTAGTCCCGTTATCAGAAAGAAACGATACTTATGATCTAAAATATAGCCAACTCCTGATTCATCAATATGAAGATCATATGTCAGGGGAGTTTCATTCATTAAAACAACTCTTTCAACGCTTGTTTTTGTTCTTTGTTCAATTTCTTAGGTATTTCAACTTTAATCAATACGTAATGATCGCCACGGCCATATCCTTTTGGATGAGGCATTCCGTATCCTCTTAATCTAAATTGTGTATTTGGTTGTGTGCCTTCTGGAATTTTTAATTGTTTAGTTGAGAATCCTGTTTCAGATTTAGGGTCAACCGTTTTTATGTCAATTTTAGTGCCTAATGCGGCTTCTGCTATTGATATTGTCTGTTCTCCGAATGTATTGAATCCTTCACGCTGCATTTCTTTGTGAGGCTTTACGTGGATGATTACATACAAATCCCCTGGAAGCATTCCATCTCGTGATGGTTTTTCTCCATGGCCTTCATATTTTATTTGAGTACCTGAATCAACCCCTGGCGGAATTTTTACTTTTAATTTTTTTCCATTAATGTCTATTGTTTTTTCGAATCCCTTGATGCTGTCTTCAAAATTTATTTGAATTTCATAGCTATAACTTCTTGCTTTACGTTGACCTCCGAATCCTCGAAATCCGAAAACTTGTTCAAATATATCGAAAGGGTCAATGTTTCCAAAATCTCCCTGAGCTCCATTTGTTGACCAATGGAATCCACCTCCGCTAAATGGGTCAAATCCTCCTGCAAAACCTTGACTGCCTGTGTTATGGTTTGATCCTTTTCCAAAAGCTGCGTGTCCAAATTGATCGTATTGAGATCGTTTTTGTTTGTCGCTTAATACTTGATACGCTTCATTTATTTCTTTAAATTTCGCTTCAGCATTTGGCTTTTCTTTTGCTACATCTGGATGCCATTCACGAGCTAGTTTTCTATACGCTGATTTTATTTCAGCTTCAGTTGCAGATTTATTTACACCGAGGGTTTTATAGTAGTCTTCCATGATTTATATGAGGGGTCGTTCTTAAAAAAACGACCCCTGTTTGAAATTTACTCAACAGTTCCTTCAACGACATCACCATCATTTTTTGAGCTACCATTGTTAGCATCTGGTTTACTACCATTTGGTTCTGAAGCATTTGGTCCTTGAGCATTGTTAGGATTTTGATATAAAGATGCACCTATTTCTTGAAGAAGTTTGCTCAGTTCTTCAGTTTTAGATTTTATTACTTCTTCCTCTTGAGAAGTTTTTAGCAATTCCTTTAATTCAGATATTTTTCCTTCAAGCTCAGTTATCTTTGTTGCATCTATCTTATCTTTATTATCCGAAATAGTCTTTTCACTTGTATAGATTAAACTTTCAGCCATATTTTTAGCTTCTATAAGTTTTTTCTTTTTTGCATCTTCTTCTTTATGCTTTTCTGCATCGTTTACCATTTGATTTATTTCTTCATCAGATAAACCTGTACTTCCTTGTATTGTTATCTTTTGTTCTTTACCTGAAGCTTTATCTTTTGCCGATACATGAAGTATTCCGTTTGCATCAATATCGAATTTAACTTCAACTTGAGGGATTCCTCTTGGAGCTGGTGGAATTCCATCTAGTATGAATGTTCCTAAAGACTTATTAGCTGAAGCCATTTCTCTTTCTCCTTGCAAGATATTTATTTGCACACTTGTTTGATTGTCAGCTGCTGTACTGAAGATTTCAGAAGCAGTAGTTGGAACAGTTGTGTTTCTTTTTATCAAAGGAGTAGTAATTCCTCCTAATGTTTCGATACCAAGTGTTAAAGGAGTTACATCAAGTAATACTACATCTTTAACGTGACCAGAAAGAACTCCGCCTTGAATAGCAGCTCCAATAGCTACAACTTCATCAGGATTTACACCTTGATGTGGATCTTTTCCAAATTTGTCTTTAACAACTTTTACTATTTTTGGTGTTCTAGTCATTCCTCCAACTAATACGATTTCATCTATTTTGCTAACTTCTACGCCAGAATCTTTGATAGCTTGATCAACAGGTTTGAAAGTTTGCTCAATTAATGGTTCAACTAATTGTTCATATTTAGCTCTAGTTAAAGTTATATCAAGATGCTTTGGACCAGTTTGATCAGCTGTTATGTAAGGAATATTAATTTGAGTGCTTTCAATGCTACTTAATTCAATTTTTGCTTTTTCTGCTGCATCTTTTAATCTTTGCATTGCTTGTTTATCGCCTGATAGGTTAATTCCAGATTCTTTTTTAAATTCTTCGATTAACCAATTTATGATAACTTTATCGAAGTCATCTCCTCCTAATAAGGTGTTACCGTTTGTTGATTTAACTTCAAATACACCATCTCCAATTTCAAGTACGGAAATATCGAATGTTCCTCCGCCTAAATCGTAGACGGCAATTTGTTCATTAGATTTTTTATCTAAACCATAAGCTAAGGATGCTGCAGTTGGTTCGTTGATAATTCTTTCAACATCTAATCCAGCAATTTTTCCTGCTTCTTTGGTCGCATTTCTTTGCGCATCATTGAAATATGCAGGAACAGTTATAACAGCTTTTGTTACTGCTTCACCTAAGAATGCTTCTGCATCGGTTTTAAGTTTTCTTAAAACTTGTGCTGAAATTTCTTGTGGAGTGTATTCTTTTCCGTCTATTTCTACAACAGCCATTCCTTTTGAGTTGGCTTTGATAGTGTAGGGGACTTCCTTCATTATTTTTTGTACTTCAGGGTCATCAAATCGTCTTCCCATTATACTTTTTACAGAGTAAATTGTATTTTTTGGGTTTACGACTGATTGTCTTTTGGCTGATTTACCAACGGTAAATGAACCATTTGAAACTGTTATGACTGAAGGAGTTGTTCTGTCTCCTTCTGAGTTGGTAATAATTTTAGCTTGGCCGCCCTCCATAAAAGCCATTGCGCTGTTGGTGGTGCCCAAGTCTATTCCTATTATTCTGCTCATTTTTTTCTCCTTTTTGCGGTACGTTCTAATTGAATCGGCCGCGAAATATATTACTAATTTCCGGTTCCAACAGAAACCATAGAAGGCCTTAAAACTTTATTTTTAGTTTTGTATCCTTTTCTGAATACTTTAACTATTTTATTTTCCGGACCTTCTGTCGTTTCTATTGCTTCATGCAAATTTGGATCAAAATCTTTTTCTAGCGCATCAATTTCTTCTAATCCAGCAGTTGTTATTACTTTTTTCAATTTGATTAAAATATTTTTTATTCCCATATCCTCAGAGTGCGATGCACTTGCTTCTAAATCATCTAAAATTTCTAATAAATCTTTTAAAATCTTTTGATTGCCAACTTCTAGCAACATTAATTTTTCTTGCTCAGTTCTTTTTACTAAATTGCTGTAGTCTGCAGCCATTCTCAAATGATCTTCTTTACTTTTTTGTAATTGTGCTTCTAAATTTTTTATTGTTTCTTCAACATTAATCATATTTTTAAATGTTTAAATTAAGTTCATCTAATATTCTGGTTAGCTGCTTGATTAAAGGAATGTCTTTGTTATATTTTGTTCTCGCTGGTGCAAGCATGCCTATATAAACATTTGTTTTATTAATCATTGCTCTTCCAAATATCAAACAAATTGGATCCATATTAGCTAAACCTATTTCTTTTCCTATTAATACTGATACTTCAGAGTTTTCGTAATAATTTCTATCTAATACAGATTTAATTAATTCATAATCATCCATTAATTTTAATACGGCTTTTGTAACTTTTATTTCGTAAAATTCAGGAAGCTCTAGCATTTTGCTAGCTCCAACGAAATAATAATAACCTTGATCGGTTATAGCAAAAGACATGTAACCTGTGACCTCTGAAAGTACTTCAGCCGCACTTCTAATCAATTGGTGTATTTCTTCTCGGTTATCCCAAATCTTTTGTTTTAAGGTCATTTCTTCCAAGACTGAGATTGGTTCTTCCTCCATTAAATCGTTTATATAAAACCTGTATGCTCGATCAGTAGGGGTTCTACCGCTTGAAACATGCATCATTTCTAAGAAGCCATTTCGAACCAAATCAGCCATTATATTTCTTACCGTAGCCCCACTTAAAGGGATTTTTCTCTTTGCAACAAGTTCTACTGATGCAATAGGTTGTGCGCTGTCCATGTATTCTTCTATAATAGCTTTTAATATTTCCGCTTGTCGTCTTGTAAGATCCATTTTTTAAATGTCCAATCATTTAAACTATCAATATATTATATCGAGTGATAAAGGGCGTCAAGTGATAAAATGTATAAAATGATAAAAAATCATAAAGCAAAAAAAACTCTAGGACAAAATTTCCTTAAAGATATCAAATCAGCTAACTTAATGATTAGTTCATTAGATATGCAAAAAGGTGATAATATTATTGAAATAGGCGGTGGAACGGGTGTTTTAACAAGACTTATTGCTGATAAAGTGAATACTTACAATTCATTTACTGTTTATGAAATCGACGAAGATTTAAAGGATGTTTTGACCAAAATCTTATCAAATGATTCAAAAAACAAACTTCTTTACCAAAATTTCCTGGATGCTGATTTAGGCATGGCAAATGATTACAAAATAATAGGTTCGTTACCTTATTATATTACTTCCCCAATTATTCATAAGGTTTTAAGACAAACAAAAAGACCTGAAATAGCAGTGTTTTTGGTTCAAAAAGAAGTTGGGGAAAAGCTTTTATCTGCAATTCCAAGTGCAACTTATTGGTCTCACACTACTTTAGGATATAGAGTAGAGAAGGTTGCCTTTGTAAAAGCTGAAATGTTTTCGCCAGTACCAAAGGTAGATAGTATGATAGTTAAATTTATTAGACAACCTAAGGCAGAGGCAGAGTTAATGGAGATAGGTTTTACAAAATGGGAAAAATTTTTGCACCATGTATATAAAAATCCAAGAAAAATGATAAACAAAGTATTTGAAAAGGAATTTCTAAAAGAATTAGGCATTGATTCAAATTTGAGACCACAAAATTTAGATATCCCACAACTAATGAGAATATATAAAGCTAAAAATGAGTTCTAACTTTTGCTAGGTTTAAAATCATTCCTTTTTATTTCCCATTCTTTAGTTGCCATATCAACTAGTTTTGGGGATATGTCTTTTAATTGTTTCCAGATTTTGTTGTAGTATTCTTTTTCCTCATTAAAGAATTTCTTAGAATAAAAACCTGGACCAATATACTTCATTGCTACAGTATAATCGTATACATGTTCGAAATCAGGCAGTTGATGTCTTTCGAGCATTTTAATGTACGCTTGAATTGCAGAAATTGGATATCCATAAATTACACCATATTCATAATCTCTGAAAGTTTGATAATAGTTGCTTATATATTCTCTTGTCAGATTATTTATACAAACCATATATAAAAATACTCTTTCGTATGTACCTTTTACATGTCTATTTTCTCTAATGGTTTCAACTTTTACATAAGGATATGGTAATTGATTTAAAAAATCTTCGTGGTCAGCGCATTTATCTTTTGGAGCAATAAAATGTCCATTATGATCTTTTATTGGATAGTTTCTTAGCTCATATCCCGATTCAACTGCCATTCTGGTTTCTGTTTGTAATTGTAATAGTATTAATTTTTCGTGAAGTCCTAGTAATTTTGTATTCTCTATAAGCGAAATACATTCTTTTGTTAACTTTGGCTTAACATAATTTTCGGGGTATCCTATTAAATCATTTCTTAATAGATCAGGTGAGTTAAATGTCATTTTATTTTTAAAATAAATAATAATAATGGGTGAGGATAAATCATAATTTTTTGGTAAAGAAGGTATTTATCCTCATCCTGTTATTACACGTTAACGGTATTTAGGACAGGTGCACAGGTGATTGCCGCAAAACAAACATAGCTGATCCCCGCCTTTGCTAAAGATTTTCTTTAGCCGATTCCAAAGTAACATAGTAGTCTCCATTCATATGAACATAACTTGTTTCTTACGCGTTGTAAGTAACGCAATAAATATCTCAATTCTACTATGAGTATATCAATACTACTTATAACATACTTATTAAATATTTATTAAAAATAGGTATATCTATATTGCTATTTAAAATAGGGTTGGTACGATCCAAGGTATGAATAACTCTACAAAAAATATATCAACCCGTGTTCTAATAGATGCAGGATCTTCTAGTCTAAAAGTATATAAAATTTATAAAGATAAAATTGAATTATCGGCGGTGCAGTCTATTCCTTTTAAGAAAAACTTAATGCCTGAAACAGGGTTAGCACCTCATGATAAGCATGAATTATTAGAGTTTATAAAAGCAGTCAAAAATGAAAATCCAAATACCCAGATTAAAATTTATGCGACAGCTGTTTTTAGATATTTAAGTCATGAGCACAAAGTAGCATTGGTAGATGAAATTTTTGAAAGAACAGGATTGTATTTCAATATCATTAGTCACGATATGGAAAATTTTTATTTACAAAATGCACTATCAGGAAAATTCCATTCGAACGAACCAGTTCTTTTGGTAAACATAGGAGGTGGATCAACTGAGCTTGTAGTAATGTATGGAAAAGAACCTATCGAAAAAGTGAATATAGATTTAGGCGTAGCATCAATTCTGAAAGAATTTTGTCAAATAAATAATGAATATTCTCCTTATAATTTAAAACAAATAGTTGAACATTGCATAGAGAAACTTCCGACTTTAAAAAATAAACCAAGAATTGCATTTTATACAGGAGGTGAGCTTAAGTACATGAAGTTAGCAGAATATAATCTTAAACCTAATCATATTTTTAAAGATGAGTTACACCCAAGTTTGATTTCATTAAAAGATTTGGAAAGAAAAAATGAAGAAGTTTTTAAATATATTTCTTTGACTGATCTTAAAAAGTTGATGCCTGAAAATCCTGAATGGATGAATGGAGCAAGAGCATGTAGTGCGTTAGCTCAGGCTGTCTTTGAAAAATACAATATAGATTACATAATTCCTTCGGATGCAAACTTAATTGATGGAGTTGTCAGACAAGAATTTAAAAGTGTAACTCTAAGTGGAAGCTTTAGAAAACATTTAAATTATATAGTTGAAATAAGGGCTAAATTAATTAAAGAGAATGTGGAAGTATTGAGTCCAAGATTCACTGAGCCTAAAAATGCAGGTGAAGAATTTGTTATTTTTTCTGGGGAAGAAGGTTTATCTCCACTAAATCTTGAGAGACATCATTTGGAGTCAATTGAAAAGTCAGATGCGCTAATTGTATGTGATCCTCAAGGTTATGTTGGTGCTTCAGCTTTAATTGAGATAGGTTATGCTCAAGCTTTAGGCAAAAGAATTATTTTTATTGAAAAGCCTGAAGAATTCATGTTGAATACCTTGCCGTCTGAAATAGGATTATAAGATTAAATTACCCCTGCTCTAATGAAGCTTTTAGCTGTAAAATATGTTCAACATATGAAATTAGATGCTTTTGTACATATTGTGCAGTCAAGAGAGTGGGGGGATTTTAAATCTTCAATGAACACTAAATCAGTTATTGTTGATGATATTCAATTCACAAAGCATAAACTGCCAAAACTTCCATTTTATATTGCTTATGCACCTAAGATAAATTTTCTAAAACAAAAATTCGATTGGGAGAAACTTAAAAATATTGCGATTAAAGAAAAATGTATTATGGTTCGTTTTGATGTTCCAAATAATATCAACGAAAATAATGATGAAGTTATTGCTCTTGTTAAAGATTTAAATAATAAATGCAAAATTTCTCCTAGAAGTACTTTTTCTAAACACAACATTCTTTTAGATATCAGCGGAAGTCTTGATGAAATTCTTGCAGGAATGAACCAAAAGACAAGATACAATATCAAACTTGCTGAAAAAAAAGGTGTAAAAGTTTTGTTGAAAAATGATTCTGAAGGAATAAATATTTTTAATAAATTAATGAAGGAAACTTCTGCTCGGCAAGGATTCCTTCCTCATTCAGAAAATTATTACGCAAAATGCTTTGATAATCTTTATAAAAATAAAATGGCGAATATTTTAGTCGCTTATTATGAGAATGAACCGCTTGGTGCTTGGATGCTATTTAATAAAGATAATGTGCTTTATTATCCTTATGGAACTTCAAGCGCAGAGCATCGAAATCTAATGTCGTCTAATCTATTAGCATGGGAGGCTATAAAACTTGGTAAGAATTTAGGTTGCAACATATTTGATATGTGGGGAGCGGCTGCAGATGAAAATGATAAGGCATGGTGGGGTTTCACTAAATTTAAATTAGGTTACGGTGGAAAATTAGTTGAATATATCGACTCTTTTGATTTGGTAATTAATAAACCAATTTATAATATATTTAATTTTTCTTATTGGTTATTTTGGAAGTTACGCAAGTTAAATAGCTAAGCCCAATTGTATCGATTCTGAATTGGCTTGATCTACTTTTTTTTCTTCTTCAATTAATTTAAATTCTTCAGGATTAAATGTAGGTATACCATCAGGCCAGCAATGATTTTTGAAATCACAATTAGCACAACCATTGAAGTTTGTCGTTCTCTCAAATTTTAACTTCCGAATATTTTCACTTACTTCAATAATCGTTGATCTTAGTTCTTCTACATCAGCATCATTGATTATGAATGTTTCACGCTTTGGCTTGTTCTTACGATTTCCAATAAAATCTAATTCAACTTCATGAACTTTATATTTAAACGTATCATCTAATTCAATTAACAATTTATAGAACAAAAGTTGTCTGTATTCATTTCCTTCTGAATATTTTGTTTCTCCTAAGATTTCACTTCGTGACTTAGGATTTCCTGTTTTATAATCAGTTATTTTTATCAGCTTTTTTTCATTGTCAATTATTTCAATCTTATCTATTTTTCCTTGCAGAGGAGTTCCCTCAAGCATAGGTTTACTCCATCCCCAACCAAAGAATTTTTCTAAAAAGAAAAAGTTAAACTTCTTAACAGTGAAATCATTTGGATATGTTTTATAATAAGACTGCAAAATTAATAATCCATCTTCTTCGATTGATTTTTTATCTCTATCATTTAATATTTGGTCTTTTAATGTTTCTTTAAAAACATTAACCATGAAATCATATGAAACTAATTCTTTATTCTTTATTAATTTGTATGATTCTTCTAAGACTTTATGAATTACGATACCTAAGGCGAGAGGCTTTGTTTGTATTTTTGGAGTTCTAAATAAAAATTGAAGTTTAAATTTATACGGACATTCAATATAAGTATTTAAAGATGAAGCGCTTAATTTGAATCCATGTATAGATTCTTTTAAAAATGCTTCTTCATGTTCAGTATAGGATTGAACTGTTTCATATTGTTTGAGCAAAATTTCAATCATTCTTTTGTTTTCTTGCTCATATTTTTTACAATCAATTTTTATTATTTCTGTTTCATTTAGTTCATTGAAGAACATTGAAACAATAGCATCTTTACCATTTGGATATTTATCGGCAGATGTTATTAAAATTCCAGATTTAGCTCTAGTTAAAGCCACGAAAAATAATCTTCTTTCATCTTCTATTTGCTGATGTTTTTTATCTTCAACACTAAGTTGTGCTGTGCTTTTTAAAATATTTTGAGGAAGTTTAATTAAATCTCTTGATACAGTATTGCTCCATTTTTTCTCGATAAACTGAGGAATAAATACGTATTCAAATTCCAATCCTTTAGATTTATGAGCTGTTAAAAGATTTATTGCTTCATATTCAACCGATAAATTTTCTTCAGAAATTTGTATTTTATTTTCATACATCAAGTCTATATATTTCAAAAATTTCTCTAAGTTAAGATTGTTGTCTGATCTGTTTAATCTTTTAATTTCTGATAGAAATGAATTTAATTTATTTAACAAAATATAATTATCTTTTTGAATTAATATCCAATCTAAAAAGCCAGAGTTATTAACCAGTTCTTCAATGAAATCTATAAAAGTTTTATTTACTGAATCATGATTCCATTGAATTAATTTATTTTTAAATTCTTTTAATAAATCTAAACTTTGAATATCAGATGACTCTATTTCTTTATGATTTAAACTTTCAAAAAGATTTATTTTTTTATTAGATGCAAACCGAGAAAGTTTCAAAATATCTAATGGATTAAATTTCAAAAATTCGTAATTTAATAATGTAAATAAATCTAAGTCTTCTGTTGATTCGCGGATCTTATAAATTACTCTTAGCAAATGTAATAAACGAATAATTAATCCTGTATTTAAGATGTCTTCTCCTCCAACAATTTTATATTTTATATCAAATCGTGTAAGTATATTTTTTAACTCATCAGCATCATTATTATTTCTGTAAATTATAGCTATTTCCGATGGTTTTATATTTTTATTTTCAATTAGGTCTTTGATAGTTGAAGCAATGTAGTGATTTTCACTTAAAAATGATGAAAAACAACCATATTTTACAACCGGTTCTTTGTTTTCATGTTGAGCCTTTTGTTGCTTATTTATGTTTATTTTATTACTTATTCTAAGTTTATTATTTTTTATAACATTTGATGCCGCTGATACTACCTCTTGATTACTTCTATAATTTTCTTTTAATACAACTACTTCAGATTCGGGATATCTTTCATGAAAGTTTAAAATATTTTCTATTGAAGCTCCTTGAAATCTATAAATTGACTGATCGTCATCACCAACTACAAATAGGTTAGGGGACTCAGCAAATTCTTCATAGGAATTTAATAAATAAAGAAGTTCAGCTTGAGCTGAGTTTGTATCTTGAAATTCATCAATCAAAAAATATTGAAATCTTTCTTGATTTGATCTCAAAAAATCAGGATTCGATTTAAATCTATCAATCGCAAAATTGATCATGTCTTCAAAATCGTATCTTTTATAAACCTTAAGCTTGGATTGATATAACTCATAAACTTTATGCAAATCTAAATTCTTATCCAAATCTTTTTGGTCAAAATTTTCATTGTTTATGAAAGTTAAATAGGCAAGCGGATTAACACCTTCTCGTTTAAGATCTTTTATTTTAGCTATCGTTGTTTGTAAATAATAATATTCAGAGCTAAAAGGTTTAATGCTTTTTATATCTAATTCATCAAAAATTTCTTTGAATATATAAATTCTTTCTAAATCTGATAATGGTTCAACTTGTGAAGAGTGTATAAATTCATCAGGATTAGCTTGTATTATACTGCTCGAAAATGAATGAAACGTATGGATATTAACATAATAAGCTGGTGCGCCAATGATAGAAAGGAGTCTTTCCTTCATTGCTTTTACTCCAGACTCTGTAAAGGTTAAAGCTAGTATCGCATCAGGTGGTACATCTGTTTTTAATAAAATATTTGCGATACGCATAGTTAGAACCTGCGTTTTGCCAGTTCCTGGACCTGCTATTACAAGTACGGGCCCTTCAATCGCATCTACAGCGCGCTGTTGTTCACTATTTAGTTTATTATATCTTTCAAGAAATTTATCGTAACCAGGAATAGGCATGTATCTAATATAGAGCACTCTCCAAAAAAGGGCTACCCTTTTTTCTGACTAGTTAATTAACTGTTTAAAGAGTGTTGGCAATATTATAGGTCTAACGTATAATGAATCAGTTTTAAATAGACCTATAGAGATGCTCTATAATTTAATTTAAATCAGAAAAAGAGTGATGGGATAAGTTTTGCTTAATCTTATTGTAAGAAAGATTTATTCCATCACTCCTAGTTCTTTTATAAGAACTTGAGGCCCACCCTGGTACTATATATGATCCAAACAATGACGTTTGGAAAAAATCATATAAAAATACTCGGGTGGGCAAATTTTCTCTTCACCTCAACATTCCTGTTAAAATAACCATATGAAAATTGATATTATTACTATATTTCCAGAAATGTTTGAAAAGATTTTTGATTTTGGCGTTATTGGTCAATCAAATAAAGATATATTAGAAATTAATATACATGATTTAAGAAAATTCACTCCGTATAAACATAATCAAGTTGACGACAGACCTTTTGGCGGTGGAGCAGGTATGGTTTTAATGCCTGAACCATTATTTAATGCTATAGAAAGTTTGAAAAAAGATAATTCTTATGTAATATTTTTGTCACCAAAAGGGGTAACCCTGAAACAAGAGGTAGGTGAGGAATTGTCAAAAAAAGAGCATTTGATTTTGATTTGCGGAAGATATGAAGGCATTGATCAAAGAGTTATAGATGAATTAGTTGATGAAGAAATTTCTATTGGAAACTATGTGCTAAGCGGAGGCGAGATCCCAGCCATGGTTTTAGTCGATAATGTTTCAAGGTTAATTCCAGGTGTTATAAAAAATGAAAATTTTAATAATAGTGAATCTTTTTCTGACCCATCAAGTCGAGATAAGCTTGATTTCCCTCAATATACTAGGCCAGCTGATTTTAGAGGATTAAAAGTCCCTGAAATACTTTTATCAGGAAATCATAAAAAGATAGATGATTGGCGAAATACTTTAAGATAAAAATGTGGCTTGGTTAAAAACTTATTGGGTCGATGCTTTTTAACCAAGCCGAGGAAATAGAGGAAAAAAGAGGGTTTGATGCGGAAGTTTTAAAATATAATTGTTATTCTAAAATCTCCCCACCAAACCCTTGGAGTCATAAGCTTTTTATGACTCAATACTAAAGACCTCTATTTTAATTCAAATACAACCGTAACAGTTTGAGATATATTGCTTGTACCAGGTTCTACATAACCACCGCCGCCTCCACCCATAGCTCTATCATACATTGGCATCATCGGACTTCCATAAGACGAATTTTCATTAACAGATATAACTTTACCTAATTTTCTACCACTTGATTGAGCTATAATTGAAGCTTTCTCCCGAGCATCTTTTATTGCAGCATCTAATAATGTTTTTTGAGCTTCCATTGATTGATCATTATCAATCGAGAAATTAGGACCCCATACATTTGTTGCTCCAGTTGTAGCAAGTAAATTTGTAAGATCAGTTACTTTATCTTTGCTATCAAAGGTATATTTTATATCTATTGTATTAGAAGCACTCCAATCGCCTGGTTTAGATCTGTATGCTCCACTTGTAACATCGGTATAACCCTCTTGGTTTTGGTAAATGCTTAAACTTTGTGTTTTTATATCTTTCTCATCAATACCAAAGCTTTTTACTTTTTCAATAATTGATGCGATTTCATTATTTACCATATCAACTGCTTTTTGTTTATCAGTATTATTATAGCTTACGCCAACATTGAAAGTTGCAGTTTGATTAACAGAAGATTCATCTGCATAACCAGTAACAATTACAACATTATCTTGTTCGGTTGTAATTCTACCCCAGTTAACCATTCTCCATGGAAATAAAAGAGAAAATAAACCTATAATTAACAAAATAACTACAGTTTTTATGATTGTTTGTTTCATATATATAATTTACATCAAATATGAATTAAATGCAAAATTGATAAAAATATTAATCGAGGTTGTATAAATCAGGTGATTTCGCCACTGATTCAAACAAACTATGAAGGGTTACTATTTGGTTCACTACAATTATTTTCCGGTTTTCATCAAGAACAAAATTCCAAAAACATCCTGAACCCTTGAGTACAATCTTTAAACCATATTCATTTTCGATGTTTTGTCCTTCATAATATTGAAAAACATAACCAGAATTCATAATTTGAACCAACAATGGATAACCAAGATCTTTACTTTGATGGACATCTCGTACTAAATATTTGTGCGAACCTTCTTCAAGAAACATCATTTCATTAATCCTTTCAGCATCCAATTGGCCTAAAGTTTTTCTTTCTATTACGGGAAAATTGTCCTGCCATACTTCATAAGCAAAACTTAACATGGCAAGTTTTTCATCATCAAGATCATTCAATCTATAAACAAATTCTGATTCATTCGAAGGGTAATAAGGATAAGCAAATTCATCCAGCATAAGATGATAATATCATAATTTAGTAGGATAACATTTCTAACCCTAAAGTGAATTATTTGGTTGAAAATGAAAGTTTAAATTTGGTGGGTGCTACAGGGATCGAACCTGTGACCTAATGATTAAGAGTCATTTGCTCTACCAGCTGAGCTAAGCACCCAAGATGAGTTTTTATAGCAAATATTATATAACTTTACATTAATTTTGGATACTTTTAATTCGATTATAAATGGCGCCCCCGGAAGGACTCGAACCTCCAACACCTGGTTCCGAAGACCAGTGCTCTATCCATTGAGCTACGAGGGCTAACATAAACATTATATCAAGTAATAATCGCCAAAAGCGAGGATGCCAAGGTTATATTGAAAGTAAGGTAAAAGATATAAAAATTGGTGCCGCGGGAGAGACTCGAACTCTCACTCCCGTGAAGGGAACCGGATTTTAAGTCCGACGCGTCTGCCAGTTCCGCCACCGCGGCACGCAATAATAGAAAATATTGTATCACTAAAATTCTCTTTCGTGTATAATTTTTTTATGGCAGAAAATGACTCAGGAATATACCTAGATCCATATCAAATGGATGAAGAAAAACAAAAATGGCAGAGAAGAATTACCTACGTAATAGTAGTTCTTGTAAGACTTGCTGTAGCTGGAATTAAATTCCTTTTAAATATGGTTAAAGCTGTTGGAGTTGAAACTTTACGAGCTTTTAAACTACTTCCATAAATAGGTATTTATACGTTATAATACTCACTTATACGGGGTGTGGCACAGTTGGCTTAGCGCGCCTGGTTTGGGACCAGGAGGTCACAGGTTCGAGTCCTGTCACCCCGACCAAAAATCCTCCCATTCTATTAAATTATGAATCCTTTACATACAGAAAATGGAAAAATTCCGAATGCGGTAATAGAACAAACAGATAAAGCATGCGAGTTATTAGGATTGGAGTGGGATTACCAAATCGATTTAATACCTGATATTCTTAGTAATTCTCTGGATATCAAAAGGTCTCCCATCATTAGCGTGGTATGGTCTCATCCATCAAAAAAACATAATATATTTTTAGATACAAATGAGACATCAAATTGGAACTCAAAAAATAAACTGGATGATAATTCTCTTTTTTCTTTGGCCAATGCAAAATTAGCCGAAACAGATTTGATTTTAGCCGACAGAGCACCGATTTTAGCCCAGGTTAATGATATATATGGATCATTACCAGCTTCGCCATATGAATATGTAAAAAAGTATTTGGATATTTTCCAAAATTCAGGTTATTTATGGACAATGGATAATTTATATAAAGTTTATCCAAGCAGTGTTGAAAGATTAGTTGCTAAAACAAATTACTATTTATCTCAAGCCGTTTACATGATCAATTTTACTGAAGATGAAGTAGTTTATTATTCATCTAAACTTGTAGTGCTTAATGCGTGCATTAAAAGGCTTTCACTTGGAAAAAATCTTATTGATTTAAATGTACAAGCAATTAATGGATTAGCTTCAGTTTCAGCTAAAAATGGTTATAAAATAGATCCAATAGTTGAGATGATATTAGATATTTATGCAAAACTTCCTTCAATGCCAACAGATAAAGTGGATGCCATACAATGTATGCGGAATCATACATATGCTAATGCTTTTGTTTTTTATGGGTTACAGCATAATATACATCCAAGAATAATTCCGCCTCAAACATGTGAGGAAGACAGGAATTTTTACTCATGGGATATGGTTTATAAAACTAAAGTGTTAAGCTAATATTGATTATTATGAATAAGCATAAAAATTTATTATTTTATAAATATACAAAAATTGAAGAGCCCGAAAGAGTTAAGTATGAACAAATGGGAATTTGTAATGCATTAGAACTCAAGGGAAGAATTATTGTTGCAAAAGAAGGAATAAACGCAACTCTTGAAGGAAGGCGTCATAATATAAATAGATACATTGAATACCTAAACTCATTAAAAGGATTTCAAAACATAGATTTTAAAGTTAGCGATAGCACAGGCGATGCTTATCCAAGATTAAGTGTAAAAGTTAGAAATGAAATAGTGAGTGCGCATTTAGGTGACGAAGATTTTGATCCAAATGAAATATCTGGTAAATACATTTATGCTGAAGAACTTAATGAATGGTTTAAATCAGGTAAAGAATTTTATTTGGTAGACATGAGAAATGATTATGAACAAGTTTCAGGTCAATTTAAAAACTCTATAAATTCAGAATTTAATAATTTTAGAGATCTACCTACAATTAAAGAAAAAATAGGGCATTTAAAAGATAAAACAGTTGTTACAGTATGTACTGGAGGCGTCAGATGTGAAAAAGCTTCAGGATACTTAGTAAAATGTGGATTTAAAGATGTTTATCAATTATACGGTGGAATTCAAACCTATATGGAAAAGTTCCCTGGAGAAGATTGGCTTGGAAAATTATATGTTTTTGATAAAAGAATTTTAATAGATTTCACAAAAGGTACAGATAAAAAACATCCAGTAATTGGCAAATGCACTATTTGTGAAAATCCTACAGAAAATTATATTGATTGTGCACGCCCTGAATGTCATTCTCATCAACTTGTATGCAAAGAATGTATAGAGAAATTTAATGGAAACACCTTCTGCTCCCAGAAATGCGCCGAGCTGTATGTCGAAAAATGAAATTCCACAACATTGGGAATTAGAACAACTAGTAGAACAAACCTATACTGATTTAGGTGGTATGTGGAAGTTAACTCTAACAAATGGAGAATTAGAAGAAACTAAACACACCTCAACTTTGGCAGGAATAATCAGTGATATAAATCCAACTGGCTCATCTGGAGAACATTTATTTTATATTAACCCGTTAGCTTCAAAATTTACTAATTTAGATATGTACAATATATCTAAATCTATTTTAGCTGAAACTGATCTTATCTTTGGTCATAACCCTTATTTCTATGATCGTGAAAGTTTAGCAGCTGATAATGAATTATTAAATAAAACGATTCTTTTATGCGAAAGAACATCAATGGTTTGGGCCATGGATAATTTGTTTAATATGTATCCTGATGAAGCAAAAGAATTATTATTTCGTCTTGTTACAAATGGAATAAAAAGTATAGAGAAATTATTTGACACAGGATTTATTTTTGATGCAGATACTCTTGGTATATTTTTTGATGCAAAAATTAATATGGATTTATTAAGGCATAGGTATAAATATACAAATTGCGAATTGGTAAATAAAGAAATAGATTTGATTTTACGAGATATACCAGAAATATCATCTGCGGTAAGAAGAATTTCACAAATATATACTTATATGCCAAAAATGCCACACGATCGTAAGCAGGCCATAGCTATATTAGAAAAAAATACTAGTTTTCATTTTGATTTAAGCGTAGGAACTCAAATTGAGAATAGCATTCTAACTACGCCGATAATGATTACTGATAATATAAACAATAACTATTTTCACGGTTGGCGTTGGTTAATCAATCAAAGAGGCAAACATCTACTACATTTTAATTAAGTTCATATTAGAATGGTAAGTAATTACATTCTATGAACAACATATCATTATCTCAAGATCAATCGAAAGTTTTAAATAACTTGGTTGATTGGCATAAAACCGAAAATAAAAACAGATTCATTACACTCGGTGGATATGCTGGAACAGGCAAAACTACATTAATATCTTTTTTGAGAAAACTTTTGCATAAAGAGAATGAAAAATTAAAAGTAGCGTTTTGTAGCTACACTGGAAAAGCTACCAGAGTTTTACAAAATAAATTAACTGCGAATCAAGCAATATTTAAAGGTGATGTTGTCGGTACAATTCATTCATTAATTTATTCACCTCTTGTTGATGACAGAGAAAATATAATTGGATGGGATAAAAAAGAAAAAATCGAAGCCGATTTAATAATTGTAGATGAAGGGTCAATGGTTGATCAATATATATGGAACGATCTACTAGCGTATGGTCTTCCAATTATTGTAGTAGGAGATCATGGTCAACTTCCTCCTATTAATGGAAATTTTAATCTTTTAGAAAATCCTATTTTGCTTTTAGAAAAGATACATAGACAAAGTTTGGAAAATCCAATAATTAAGGTTTCTATTTATGCTAGAGAATATGGAAAAATTCCTGAAGGAACATTTGGAGACAGCGTTATAAAAATAAAAAAAACTTCTGATCAAGTTGGGCAATTCATGGAAGATACTGCCACCAAATTTGATGCTAATACCTTAATTTTATGCGGATATAATTCAACACGCGTAAAACTAAATAAATTTGTCAGACAAACTTTAGGGTTTGAAGGAGAAGGTCCTCAGGCTAATGATAGAGTAATTTGTTTAAGAAATAATCATCAAGAACGAATTTTTAATGGAATGCTTGGTTACTTAAAATCTATAGATTATGAAACCGCACCTGATTGGCATTTTGCTCAAATAAAAATGGACGAAGAACTTTTCGATTATAAAGGGATGATTTATGCTTCTCAATTTAATAATCCAAAGTCTTTGAATTTTTCTGAAGCAAGATCTGAAACGATGGCTGGAGATTTATTTGATTTTGGTTATGCTATAACAGTTCATAAGGCTCAAGGTAGTGAAGCTTCAAAAGTTGTTTTATTTGAAGAGAAATTTTCATCTATGGATGATGCTATGTGGGCTAGATGGCTTTACACAGGAGTTACTCGTGCTAAAGATAGTTTATATATTATTGGTTGAGCTAATCACTTCAATAACTTTCGAAATTGCTTCATCAATTGATTGAGTTTGAATTGTTCCAGCTGCGGCTACTTTATGCCCTCCACCATTTAATTTTTCTGCAAAATTAAGAACATTAAAATTAAAATTTACTGATCTAAAGCTTACATTAAATTTTTCTACATCTTGTCTGATAAAGAAAACAAAATCCAGGCCTTCAATATTTTTTATTACATCTACTGCTGGCAAACCTTTAAAATAAATATCTAATCTTTCAGCTTGATAATCAGATATAGTTGAAAACGAATAAGCATATTTAGCATCTTTATTTATCACTAGATTTTTAAAAGCAATTTTCCTTATTTTTGTATCTTCAATGCTTGAAATACTTATTACTTCATTTAATTTATAAGGTTGAAATTGAGATATTTTAATCAGATTTGCTACGTCAGCGTATTCATGTGGCTGAACATTAGAATTTCTTAAAAAGTTAGAATCACATAATATTCCTATTAAAAGAAGTTTTGCTAAATGTTCGTCTATATTAATGTTTTGATCATTTAAAATTTCGTATAGGACTGAACATGCAGATGAATATTCTTTTATATAATTATAATCTCCATATGAATTATTACTAAAATGATGATCTATATTTACCTTTTTTATATTATTATCCGGTTTAAAATCTGGATGTTGTGATATATGCTCAATATTTCCTGAATCAATAAAAATTTGTAAATCATATTTTGAGAAATCAATATTAATTGGATCTACTCCCATTTTTATATCTGAGATATCAATATTTAAAGCTTTAATAATTTTTAAATAATATCCAGTTAGGGTAGGGTGGCTAGAAAAAAGAGTTACTCTTTTTTTTAATAAGTAACTAATAGCTAAGGCTGAGCAATATGCATCCATATCCATTCTTCCATCTATACATAAAATTGGTTTCGAAGCCGAATTCAGTACTTCAAGAATTTGAATTGGGGTTGAAGATTTAAGCATCTTAATTATGTTGATGATGATCGTGTCCGCATCCACAGGCATCTTTACTGCCGGAACAACATCCTGAACCGCCACAACATTCATCCATATCTTCATCATCAGATATCATGTCAACCAACTCTCTATTTAAGTCTTTATCATAAAAATAAGTTGATCCTTCTTCTTCATCTTTTGTTATCAAATGTGTTTGATCGCAAAGACCATCAACATTTTTGGTTAATCCGCATCTGCAAATTTTGAAGGTTTTGTCTCCAACAGTTATTTCTTTTGGTTCTTTTTGTGTTAAAGCTACTAATCTGGCCATATTTCAGAATTATATCACGAAAAACCTAGAAAAAAGTATAGACCTAAGCGGGTTTTCCAGTTAATAATGGATATATGAATCTATCTTCTTTAAAACGAAATGAACTTCCAGAGCCTCCATATAATATTTGGAAGTTACTAGGACCGAGTTTTATTTTTGTAGGATTAGCCTTAGGGAGTGGAGAACTAATTTTATGGCCAAATTTAGTATCAAACTGGGGCATGGGAATCATTTGGGGAGCATTATTAGGTATTACAATGCAATATTTTTTAAATATGGAAATAGAAAGATATGCATTGGCAAATGGAGAAAGCATATTTGTAGGATTTGCACGTCTTTTTAAATTTGCACCCTATTGGTTCGCTATATCAACTATTATCGCATGGTCATGGCCAGGATTTGCTGCCGCTTCAGCCCAAATATTAACTTATTTTGGTGTAGAAAATAAACTTTTAGTCTCAATCGCTATTTTGATATTAGTTGGAATTGTTTTAACTTTAGGCCCAACACTATATAAAACAGTAGAAACAATTGAAAAAGGATTAATATTAATTGCAATTCCTTCAATAATTATTATCGCAATCGCATCTGTAACATTTGAAAGTGTTGATGCTATGTTAAAAGGGTTAATTGGAATAGGGGAAGGATATAGATTTTTTCCTGATAATACAGCTTTTCCATTCTTTTCGTTCTTAGGCGCAGTTGCGTATTCTGGTGCAGGAGGAAACCTTTTATTGGCACAATCTTTCTATATAAAAGAAAAAGGATATGGAATGGGTAAATATTCAGGCAAAATAACAAGCTTAGTAACAGGAAAACAAGAAAAAATTGATTTAGAAGGATCAACATTTGAACCATCATCCGAGAACATAAATAAATTTCATCAATGGTTTAATATGGCATCAAAAGAACACTTAATTGTTTTTTGGGGATTAGGTTTATTTACAATGCTTTTATTAGCATTAATCGCACATGCAAATGTTTTCGAGCAAACTCAAGGCACTACAGGCGTAGGATTTTTATTTGTACAAGCTGATATTTTGAACTCAACGGTAGGATTTTTAGCCGGATCATTTCTTTTAGTAATTACTGCATTAATGCTTTTCTCAACTCAACTAACTGTAGTGGATGCCTGTGGCAGAATCATAGCTGAAAACATAGCAATAATGAAAAAATCCTCGATTAAAGGATCAGATGTGCCTAAATATTATTATGCCTCAATTTGGATCATCCTATTATTCGGTATTGCTGTACTATCGTTTGGATTAAGAGAACCCCAATTTTTATTAATACTTGGCGCAGTAATAAATGCATTTTGTATGCTAATTTTTGCAGGAATATTAGTAAAAACCAATACAAAACTACTTCATCCGCAAATTGCGCCAACAAAATTTAGGCAAGCAATTATCTATACAATATTTATTCTATTATTAATATTTTGTGGCTTTGTAATATATGATCAAATTACAAAATTAGTGTAAAATATTGGCATGCAAAAAATTCAATCAAACTTAAATGATTTTATTAAATTCATAAGAGAACAAGGAGTAGTGGGTTTAGCTGTAGGTATTATCTTAGGAGGGTCAGTTAAAGAAGTAGTTAGTGCGTTAATAACAGACTTTATAAGCCCAATTGTAGGATTGTTTATGGGTGCTGCTGGAAACTTAAAAGAAGCATCTTTTTCTATTGGATCTGTAACATTTATGTGGGGTCACTTTTTAGCCACACTTATAGATTTCATTGTTGTAGCAGCAGTTGTTTACTTTATAATAAGTAAATTAGCCAAAAAATTAGATAAACCTAAAGAATAAGCACTAAAAAATGGACTTTGATACACCGCTTTATAATGATGAAGAATCATACACAGAAGTAAAACCTGAATATCCTGAATGGTATTTAAAAAACAAAGCTCCTTTAACTTTTGAACCTTGGGTTGTTAATTCTCCTTATCAACCTAACTTAACATCAATATTCATAGGAAACTCAGGTTTACGAATTTTTAAAGTTGGTAAATATTATCCTTTAAGTAGGGAATCCAATTGGAAGCAAAATTTTATGCCTGACGGATATGATGGAAAAGACCTAAATAATCAATTTGAATCTGATAATCCGTATATGTACTCTATTATTTATGCAGGTGCAATATATAGGTTTATTGATTTTTGGAAAAATGAATGGCCAGATGAAATAATCAAGCCTACAATTTTATCAAGCATAACAAACAGAAACATGTTTAATTTTAGAGCAAAACTTCTTAATGATATTGCCCCCGAATCTTTTACGAGAAATGCTGGTTCCAAGCAAAACTATCACTATGATTTAAACCTTGAGTTACTTGAACAAGGTATAGAAACAACCAAACAGACAAGACCAAACCATGTATTTTTCAAAATGGTTGATAGAGCAAATAAAACTTATATTCAAATGGAAAATCATTTCCAGACTATTGTAAATTTTCATTATTTAATATGAAATGCGGTATTCTTTAAATCTTTATAATAATTTGTTAAAATATATAAAGTTTTATCATCTTAATAAGTTAAGATAACAAGCGGGTATCGTATAGTGGCTATTATCTCTCCCTTCCAAGGAGATGATGTGGGTTCGACTCCCACTACCCGCTCCACAAATTATTAATTTTCCTCCCAAAATAAAAAATATAACCGAAATGATGACTGCTGACTTCCTAGAAGACACAAAAATAGAATTAATACCTACAAAAGATTATGAATATCTTTTAGCCGAACATCAAATATCTCTTCTTAGTAGAACAACACAGGCAACAGGAATGATACTTGCAAATAAATCAGTAAAATTAAGAGAAGGGGATTTTTGGGGTTCAGCTAGTAGTTATGACTTTCCTTATATCGAAGAATCATTGGCGGAAATGGAGAATTTTCAAATCGCACAAACTGAGAAAGATGAATTAAGGTTATATTGCTTAATGGAACCCACTGTAAAAGATTATTTTATAAATCACGCTCAGAATGTAAAAGAAGCTTGGCAAAACATAGGTATAAATAAACGTATAGGAAAGTTAATAATGATAGAAAAATACGCCTTACAAGCTTTATCAGAAATAGTAGCAGATGGAGCGATCTCAGATTTTCATATATATCGAAGTCTTCATATTGATTCTGTTACTATAAATCATTTGACTAATTTAAGATTAATTTATGAGACAACAGACTTGGAAATAGCTTTTTATTTTATGAAAAGATACTTACCTGCAATAGATATTTTAAAATCTAAATTAGAACGAAAAGAGAAGCTAACTATAGCAGAAAATTATTTATTTAGAACATATAAAAATCATCAGATCATATATAAAAATAATAATCCTAAACTAAGGTATAAATTAGCTTTTGGAGTTGCTGAATATGCTCATCAAGGATTAGTTAATTATTCATAATTGATAATTCAAAAATATTAAGATAATCTTTTTAATAGATCATATGTCCATTTTTATATTTTCCGATACTCATTTAACCACTAAATTTAATCAAAGAAAATTCGATAAACTAGCTGATCTTATTAAAAAATCAAATCAAGTCATTATTAACGGAGATTTTTGGGAAGGGTTAGTTATAAATTTTGATCAATTTTTAAATTCAAGATGGAAAGAACTATTTCCATTACTAAAAGAAAAAAAAGCTATTTATATTTATGGAAATCACGATGATGATTATTTTTCTGACGACCGAGTCTTCCAATTTTGTGATAAAGCCGTAAAAGAATATTATTTAGAAACTCCAAAGCAAAAATATTTCTTTACACATGGACAACACTTTTTATTTCCAAAACAACCTTTAGATTACAAATTAACTCCATCCCCAATTAAAGAAGAATTCTTTCATTTTGTACAATTATTAATTTTTACTATTTTTGGACCATTTGCTTACCCTAAAAAATTTAATGATATGACCATTGAGCAAAGAAAACAGCTTACTTCTATGGAAAACATCCTTATATGCGGACACACTCACAGACCCGAACATAGAAAAAGCCTTAATTTTATTGATTTAGGGGCTTTTAACTATGGATACGCAAATTACATGTGGATTAACAACGAAGGAAACTTCGAACTAAAATCAGAAAAATATTAAAAATAGGGAATTGAAAAAGTGTAGGTGAGATTCTAGCACCTGCTTTTAAAATAAAGCTATAGGTTTTTAGATTCTTCTGTATTTATTATACACATAAAAACGATCTATTGATTTTATAGAATGTTAATAATATGATTTTTACTGCAATGAAAGAAATAATATTAGCCTTAACCTACGACGATGTTTTATTGGTTCCTCAATACTCCAAAGTTTCTTCTAGAAATTTAGTCGATTTAAAAACAAAACTTACACCTTCTTTTGAGATTGATTTTCCGGTACTAGCAGTAAATATGGATACTGTAGTAGGAGTAGAAATGGCAGTGGCGATGTCGAAATATGGAACTGTAGCACTATATCCAAGATTTAAAAGCCCTAAAGAACAAGCTATTGAAGTTAAGCAAGTCATGGAGAATGGAGGACGAACTATACCTGCGATAGGTATTAAGGATGAGGAAATTGAAAGAGTCCGTGCATTATATGAAGTAGGAGCTAGGGTTATGACTATTGATGTTGCACATGGACATTTAGATCATTGTTTGAACTTTTTAAAGAAAATTAAATCAGAATTTAAAGATTTGGAAGTTATTGCAGGAGTTGTTGCAACATATGAGGGTGCAAAAGATTTATTTATAGCTGGAGCTGATGCAGTAAGAGTAGGTGTTGGACCTGGAACAATTTGCACAACCAGACAAGTCACAGGTAGTGGAGTTCCTCAGATTACAGCTATTATGGAGGCGGCCAAAGCGGGTATAGAGTTTGGTAAGCCGATAATTGCAGATGGTGGTATGAAAAATTCAGGCGACATAGCTAAAGCTTTGGCCGCCGGAGCTTCTGCAGCAATTGTAGGTAGCCAGCTAGCAGGTTGTTTTGAATGCCCAGGAGAGATTATCAGATTAAATGGAAAAGATTATAAAGCTTATAATGGATCAACCAGCAAAACAGAAAAAGAGAAACAAATGGAAAGTTATGCAAAAGATAAGCATAATCAATACACTGAGTATGTAGAAGGTATTGAATCCCTTGTTCCATATAAAGGTCATGTAAAGGACGTATTAGCTAAGCTTGAAAAAGGTATACGATCAGGTTTAAGCTATAGTGGCGCCTTCAATTTAAAGGAATTCCATGAAAAAGCTCAATTCATAAGAATAACTCCAACATCTACAAACGAAAACGGTGCTCACGGAGTTCTAGTCAATAAAAACTAAATTTGATAAAATAATGTCATTGATCAAATTGGGTTGATATCGATTGTGTGCCGAAGGCACAGCACGATACCGCAGAGATAATAAACTTAAACAAGTAAATTATTTAAAGTTTTATCATCTTACTAGGTCAAGATAACAGGCGGGTATCGTATAGAGGCTATTATATTTCCTTGCCATGGAAATGAGGCGGGTTCAATTCCCGCTACCCGCTCCAAATTTAATCCTCCCTGTATAATAAAAATAATATGAATGAAGATATTTCCAATTATCTATCTAATCCCTCTATTACTGATAGAGCTAAGCAGCGTGAAACAGTAAGAACAGGTCAAATTAATAATCCAGAAGAAAACCATACACAAGGAACATTTGTTGATACCGAACTTTTCGAACCAGAAGAAGAAATTCAACCAACCCAAAATAAACAAATGTCTCGAGGAGATTTTTTGAGATCAGTTGGAGCATTTGGTTTAGGCGCATTAGCCAATAGCATGGTTCAAAGCTATACTCACACTCCGCCTGAAGGTCCAACCCAAAAAGATTTAGATGCATTAAGAGCAGAAGCAGAAACAACCGCCTTATATTACAAAACGCTCAATATGGCATTTGAAAACTATAGACGTGATCTTGAAGCCGCAGCTTTTGATACCATTACTCGAGGCTATGAAATAGTAGCTATAGAAGAAAAATATTTTCAAGGCCCAATGTTAATTGTTCCTATGGGAAACTTAAAACCTGCACCTTTAATCTTTAATGAAATTTCGGGAGAGTTTGATTCATTAAAGCCAGCAGCAAATCTTTTGATTTCCTATAATCTATGCAGGTTAAGTCTTCCATTTCATATGGATGGATACCATACTTATGATTTATTTGCATTAAAAATACTTCCTGAAAGTTTACGAAAATCAGTAGCTACAAGAATAATTACATCTTTAAATCTAAGATATCCTGAATTAGATTGGAATTTGGTTATTTCACAACAAGATTCTATTACTCAACAAAAAATTATTTTGAATCCAATTCAAGTAAATCAAATAGGAACACAAGCTAAATTGCAACAATGTGAATGTACTGCAGATCATGCAATAGACTCCATCCTTGAACTATTGAAGAATGGGTGATAGGGTAAAAGTATGTTCAATTATCCTTACTCTTTACCAAAATTAAATTTTGCTTACAACGCATTAGAACCTTTCATTGATGCATTAACAATGGAAATCCATCATACAAAGCACCATCAGACTTATATAGACAAATTAAATAAAGCACTAGAAGCACATGCTGATCTTCAATTAAAAGACTTGATGGAATTAATTTCAAATATACCTACTCTTCCAAATGAAATTCAAAATGCAGTTAGAAATAATGGGGGAGGACATTTAAATCATATGTTCTTTTGGGATATCCTTTCTCCAGCAAAAACAGATCCTTCAGAAAAGTTAATGGATGTAATCAATAAATCTTTCGGCTCATTTGATGAAATGAAAACAAAGTTCTCAGAGGCAGGCTTTAATAGATTTGGTAGCGGTTGGGCTTGGATAGTAAAAAAAGCTGATGGAACTTTAGAAATAACTTCCACAGCAAACCAAGATAATCCAATAATGGAAGGTAAAAATGCTGTTTTAGGCTTAGATGTTTGGGAACACGCATATTATCTTAAATATCAAAACAAAAGGGCAGAGTATATAAACAATTTTTGGAATATTATAGACTGGCAAAAAGTCGAATCGTTTTATAATTATTACAAATAAAAAATCCCAAATGCGGGTTCAATTCCCGCTACCCGCTCCAGATGGTATCTCAATTCAACCACCAGATCGCGCCATTTAATATCGTTGCAAAGCTTACCCATAATAGATAAGGGATTAGTAAGTAGAAAGCTGTTTTAGATAGTGGATAGAATTTTTTCATTGTTAAAACAATGAGTATCCATAAAGCTATAATTGTAATTAATCCAAGTAATGGTGATTTTAATCCAAAGAATAGGGGAGTCCATAAAAAATTTAAAGCTAGTTGCGCTAAAAAAGTTTGTCCTGCATTTTTAACTGCTTTTTTGTGCCATCCTTGACTCCATATTAGATAAAAGGATATTCCCATTAAGCAATATAATGTTGTCCAAACAGGTCCAAAAATCCAATTAGGAGGAGAAAAAACGGGCTTATTAATATAAACATACCATGTTGGAATAGTGTCACGTGTAAATATAGATCCCATTATTCCAACAAGTTCACATCCAATAATGGATGCTGGCAGTTTAATAAAATTTTTCATTTAATTTATTTACTTTTCTTCAATAACAGCTTCTGTAACTTTTACCGGGTTCACAGGTTTAGATCTTTCTCCCATTGCACCGTAAGTTGTTTCAGCTGTAGCAATTTTATCTACAACATCTAATCCTTCAGTTACTTCTCCAAATATCACATAATTTTTTGGAAGAGGATTGTCTTTGTGCATTATAAAAAACTGGCTTCCATTTGTGTTTGGACCAGCATTAGCCATAGCGATTATTCCTCGTTTGTATTCACCGTCAAATTTTTCGTCATCAAATTTATATCCAGGACCACCTGTTCCATTACCTTGTGGATCTCCACCTTGAATCATAAATCCATCAATTACTCGGTGGAATATTGTATTGTTATAAAAAGATTGCTTAGCTAAGTACACGAAATTGTTAACAGTTATAGGAGTTTTATCAGCGTAAAGTTTTATTTTGATGTCTCCTTCGCTGGTTTTTAAAGTAGCTGTATATTGTTTTTTGGTATTAATTTGCATTTCAGGCTTATTCATATTTTTAATATTATCAGAATTATCTGTTTTGTCAGCCTCAATTGGTGCTTGATCTTCAGATGGAGCAGAGGCAGTGGAATCATTTTGACCATAATTGTATTGATCTTTTTGTAAATCATTAAGCAATGCAGATTGATCAGCGGGTAAGGTATTATTTTTTTTATAGAAATATATGCCAAGACCTAAAACCAATATTATGACTATAGCTCCGATTATTAAATTGTTTTGATTATTTGATTCGTTTTCCATTAAAGAAATTTAACTTTATTTGGAACTTTATTCAACCTCCATTATTTGATAGAATATCGCAGTGATGGGCGATTAGCTCAGTTGGCTAGAGCATCCGGCTTACATCCGGAAGGTCGTAGGTTCGACCCCTACATCGCCCACCATTACAATAGGGGCTACCCTTTTTTCTTAACTCCATGTTAAATACATTTAAAACACCTTGGTATAGCAACCCTTAGGTTTTATTATGTGTTTCACACAGTGACCGACTTTGACATAAACCTTTGCGTTCAATGTATATTGGTTTTGTCGTTATTTCAATATATAATGTTATTCATAAGAATGTCAGAAAAAAGGGTAGCCCCAAAAAATGCCGAGGTGGTGGAACTGGCAGACACGCAGCCTTGAGGTGGCTGTGCCTTTAATCGGGCGTGGAGGTTCAAGTCCTCTCTTCGGCACCAAAAGTTCATTTTCATTTGATCTATTATCATATATAATATCTCCATACTAAATTCTATGCGCCAGTAGCTCAGGGGATAGAGCAACTGCCTTCTAAGCAGTAGGTCGTAGGTTCAATTCCTACCTGGCGCGCCATTTTATATCCAAAAACAATTATTAATTATGCTCAATTTGATATGTTTGCATCTTTCAAAAGTCTTTGTTAGACTAATTTCAATGTCCGAATCTGCTAATATTTTAATCAGTGAACAGGTTATTGAACCTGTTGAAAATAATAAAACAAGACCCTTAGGTCTATTTTTGTTTCCTTTCGTTTACTTTTACTTCCTATCCTTCATGTTATTAGGCGTATGTTCATATTTATTAGTAAGAAATCCAGTTGGAGTTAAAAGTTCATTCGCAAGCGAATTTGTAAATGTTTCTGATTCAGAAGACATTCAAATAACATTAAATAAACCTATTATCAATGAATCAGAATCTAAATTAGTTTGTCGAAAAGAAATTGCTGATAAGATAGATGCCTATTTTGAATATAGGTATAACCCTAATTATGAGAAAATAAAAAAGGAAAAAATAACTCCTCTACCATTAGCAGGTCATGGTTGTGATTTCGATCTTCATGGACAAATAAATAATGTTGACCCAATTATAGTAGCTTCTATTGCTTTTATTGAAAGTACTGGCGGAAAAAAGACTCCAAAATATGATGGAATTGAATCCTACAATCCTTTTGGTTATGGAGTTTATGATAATAAAAAACTAACCGTACAACTTGGACACCATACATGTAAAAGTTTTGAGGATTGTATAGGAAGAGTCAGTAGAGCAATCAGAAGAAATGCAAATGAAAATAAAAATGATCCATCCCCAGATAATATAGTTTTATGGTACAACCCTGGATCCACGTGGGTGATAGATGAACAAGGAAAAAAAGTTCAAGATCCATACGCTTCCTCATGGTATAAAAATGTCACCAAAACTATGGAAAAGATAAATGGAATTCAACCTAAGCCAGCTTCACTTTAAAACCCTTCTATAATATAATCCGACCATGATTATTACGTCGCCAGAGGGCAAGTATGATGCTTTATTTTATATGCCAGAAGCAGATGATCTCTCAGAAATTGAAAAGCTAAAATCCGTCTGGGCAAATTATATAACGCATTGTGAATCTCTTAATTTAGATAATACTATTACGTATGGAGCAACTCCTATTAAAGGTATTATGGGTCATCATTGTTTTAATCCAATATTAGGATATGACGGCATAACTTATAATGATGAAGGATTAACGCTCGAAGGAATGCGTACAGATTTAGGCGAAATATTTTGTGATTACGCAACTTTAAATTGGAATAACAATCCACAAGGATTAATTGAATGTCAAAATCCCAGATTAGCAAGTAAGGAAATTGTGGGAGTACTAGGAGTTCAAATAATAGCGGGAAATTTTATTGATGGATTATCATTAGATTTCAGACAAAAAAACACAATAACGCTAAATAATATTGATTATTCAATATCGAATACAGGAGCAATAACAGGAAAATATCAAATTTGCTTAGGAAGATCAGGAATTACATATCCAGGCGAAATATTTGTTACTAAAATATTTACCGGGGCGGATAGAGGAAAAATACAAGCAGTTTATAACATTCCAAATAATTGTATGGGCATGATAGATAAAAATGGCAATTTGCACACATTAATGGTTAATTTGATATGTACTGCTGAAACTAATAGTAAACTTTCAACGTCCCCAATTAAATATGATTTCACGATAGCCCCTTATGGACTTGTCCCATCAGCCATCGGATAAAACTTTATATATCTCGCTAAATGAGCTAGAATGGAAACAATATGAATTCTTTTATTAGGCAATCTCTGCCTGAACAACTTAATTTAAACCGCGTTGAATTCCCAAAAGAAGAAGCTTTCAGCGAAGTTTGGAGAAAATACGAAACTGCATGGTTAGTTGGAGAAACCAACGCTAGATATGAAAATCATGATGGTGCAAAAGAACACCTAATATATGTAAAAGGAATAGAAGCCGATGGAGTTGCAATGGGGGCAAAAGATCTTAAAATGATAGTAGATCCTAAATCCGGAAGACGAAAATTCTATTTGATGCAACCAAGTTACGGATACAATGAAGTTTTAGCAGATAACTTAATGATAATTACGGCAACTGGCGATAAACCAGATCGACCGATGGGACATGTTCATGTCGAAAATATGCAACGATGGTATATTCCTAGTCTTTCCACACTAATAACAGACGCAACAAACTTAACCAAAACAGAACCATACGATGAATACATCGAAAAAGTTGGAAGAGACAAACAAATGGAAATAAGACATCGAAGTATTAATCTTGCATCCGGACGCCTAATAGCAAATGAAATATTATCAGGTTCACAAAAAGGAAGAGCTTGGTCGATATATTATCCTTATGGATTAACCTTTGATTTTAATACTCCTACAGCAAATCATTCATTTGATGTACAATTAGGTTTTGGGGAAGTGATCTCACAAGGTAATGATAAGAATAAGAGCCCTAAAGGTTCTACTCATATATTATTAGCTAACGAAGGTATTAGACCTAATTTTATTAAATATTATGCAAATTAAAAAGAAATATATTATCTGGGCAGTAATAGCTCTATTAGCAGGATTTGGTATTTATTACTTTTTTATAAGAGAAAAAGCTGTTTCTGCTAATAAAATAGAAGCAAAAACTTTAACAGTAGAAAAATCAGTCTCAGTAAACGGAGAGGTAAGTTCAAATAACCACGCCGAACTTTCATTTGGAACAACAGGACGAGTTAGACAAATATATGTTGAAAAAGATCAGACAGTAAAAAGTGGAGATTTATTAGCTCAAATTGATGCATCGAGTGCATACAACTCACTTGAATCTTTGGATGATGTAGTAGATATAGCAAAACGACAAAAAGATGAATTTATAATCGAATATTCTAATCATGCAAACCGTGAAGAATATGGAAATCGAAAATATGAAGAAACAGTTCGTAAGCTAGATGAGCAAATACATAAAGCTCAAAATGATTATAAAGCTCAACTTAACAGTTTAAAGGATACATCCATAAAAGCACCTTTTAATGGAACGATAGTTGAAATCACAAAAGAAGAAAATGAATCAGCGGCACTTGGAGAAAAAATAATTACATTGGTTGATACAAAAAGCATATATTTTGAAGCAGATCTTGAACAAGAAGATTTTGGATTTACACAAAAGGAACAATCCGTAGAGATAATTCTTGATTCATATGAAGAACAAAATAAAGTCTTCACTGGAAAAGTTTATGAAATACCTCAGTTTATAAATCCTGATAATGACTCTATTACCGTAAAAATTTCTATTGATCCATCTGACGTAAATTATTTATATGGAATGACAGGTGAAGCTAGAATTATTATTGAAAAGAAAGAAGATGTTAAAGCATTAACTTTTGATCAAGTGTTTACAGAAGATGACGGCAAAAATTATGTATGGATAGTAGAAAAAACCAACGGAGCTAATCGATTGAAAAAACTTCCGATAGAAATAGGCTTAGAAGGTGATGTTTATACTGAAATAAAAACAGATTTAAATGAATACACACTAGTAGTCCCTCCAACGGAAGATGTTGTATTTGAAGAAGGCTTAAAAGTTAATATTGCAGATGCAAAATGAGCAATTCAATATTAAAAGTTGAAAACGTAAAGAAAATTTATCAAATAGGCGATACTACAATTGAAGCCTTGAAAGGAGTTTCCTTAAACATAAACAAAGGCGATTACACTGCGATAATCGGTAAATCAGGATCAGGAAAATCAACCTTAATGCATATAATAGGGTTATTAGACTCTCCAACTTCAGGTAAAATAATATTAAATGGGCAAGATGTAAGCCAACTACCAGAAAGTAAACTCGCTCAAATTAGAAATAAAGAAATAGGATTTGTATTTCAAGCGTTTAATCTACTCCAAAGAACCAGTGCTCTCGATAATGTGATACTTCCGCTTAAATATAGTGATGTGCCTAAAGCAAAATGGGAATCCTTAGCAAAAGAAAAACTTGAATTAGTAGGTCTTAAAGAAAGAATGAATAATAAATCAAATGAACTTTCTGGTGGACAAAAACAAAGAGTTGCAATTGCAAGATCATTAATTAATGATCCTTCAATTATTTTAGCCGATGAACCAACAGGAAATTTAGATAGCAAAACAGGTAGCGAAATAATAAAAATGTTTGAAGAACTGCATAAGCAAGGCAAAACAATTATCTTAGTCACACATGATGATGAACTAGCAGCTAAAGCGAAAAACCAGATTACTTTAAAAGATGGGTTGATTGAAAACTAAAATGATTAATATTAGAAGAACTTATACATCAGCAATAGAAACATTAAACACAGCTTTAACTGCTTTATTTGCAAATAAGGCGAGATCCATTTTAACAATGCTTGGAGTAATAATAGGCGTTGCCGCAGTTATACTTTTGATTTCAATTGGAAGAGGAGTTCAAAATTACATTACAGATCAATTCGAAGCTTTAGGTTCAAATCTATTATTTGTTTCACCAGGAAACAGAGCCTTTGGAGGAGATCCAGCCGAAGCATTTAGCCGAAATAAATTAGATGAAAAACATGTAAGATTAATTGAAAGATATGCAGCAGACACAGTTCAATATGTAACACCTTATATCGCTTCCAGTGGAAACGTAACTTATAAAACAAAAACTTTTAACGCAAGTTTTATAGGTAGCAATCAAGATAATTTAAAAATTTATAATTTTGAGCTTGATAAAGGGCGTTTCTTTACACGAAACGAAGTAAGATCAAATGCAAAAGTAGCAGTACTCGGGCCAGAAATTGAAAATGACTTATTTTCAAATCGTCCTGCAATTGGTGAAAAAATAAAGATTGCAGATGACACCTATGAAATAATAGGTACTTTAAAACCAAAAGGACAAAATTTTGATAATACCGTTGTAATGCCATATACAACCTTAATGGATACTCTAAGCATTGATAAATTCTCAAGCGTTGTAGTTAAATCAAAAGATCCAACTCAAATAGACTTAACAATGAAACAGGTTGAATTGGCTGTTAGACGCGATTTAAAAGAAGATGAATTTAATGTTTTATCGCAAGAAGATATCTTATCATCCATTCAAAATATATTAGGAATGCTAACCCTAGGGTTAGGTGCAATAGCAGCAATTTCTTTAATAGTAGGAGGAATAGGCATAATGAACATTATGTTAGTTTCAGTGACCGAAAGAACAAAAGAAGTCGGATTAAGAAAAGCTTTAGGGGCAACACCAACAAACATTGCAATGCAATTTTTAATTGAATCAGTTTTATTAAGTATTGCTGGAGGAAGTCTTGGTATTTTAATTGGCTGGCTCGGATCTTTAGCCGGAAGAGCTTATATAAGAACAGAAGTACCTTGGTGGTCAATTTTATTAGCATTCTCATTCTCAACCTTGGTAGGAATCATATTTGGAACTTGGCCAGCAATAAAAGCTAGCAAAAAAGACCCAATTGAAGCATTAAGATACGAATAATAAAACATCCCTTATCAAGTTTTAGCACCTAGACATATCTATTGATAAATATTAGAATATCATTCATTATGAATATAAAATTTAATGTAAATAAAGAGCCAAACAACAGCTATAAAGTTGAAGTAACCGTTGACAGAGAATCAGTACAAAAGCGTTTAGACGAAGCGCTAAAGCACGAAGCTGAAAACTTTGAAATCAAGGGCTTCAGAAAAGGATCAGTACCTTTAAACATGGTAAAAGAACACATGGATCCAGCTAGAATCAGAAGTCATGCTTTAAACCACATGATTCCTGAAATTTATAAACAACTATTAAACGAACATAAATTCAATCCAATCATTGGTCCAAGAATAGAGCTAAGAGAGTTTGACGAAGGACAAGATTTAGTTCTTTCTATAATAATAGTCGAGAAACCTGAAATTATAATTGGAGACTATAAAAAAGCTTTACAAGAATTAAAAGAAGAAAAAGCAAAAAAAGAAACAGAAAACGAAGAAGATAAAAAAGTTACAAACAGCGAAGCTATTGATAAAGTTTTAGAAATATCAGAAGTAAAAACAGCAGATATAATCATACAGGAAGAAGTAACAAGAATGATGTCTTCATTATTAGATCAAACATCTAAATTAGGAATAACAATTGACCAATATCTTGAAGCTCATAAAAAGAACTTACAAGAAATCAAAGATGATTATAAGAAAAATGCTGAAAGAACAATTAAAGCAGATTTCATTATTAGTGAAATAGCTTTAGCAGAAAAAATTACAGTTACAGATGAAGAAGTTCAACAAACTATAAGCATAATTCCAGATGAAGCAAGCAGAAAGCAATTTGAAAATCCAGAACAAAGAATGTATGTTAAAGCAATAATGCTAAAAGCAAAAACATTAGAAAAATTAGTTGATATAGCTAACGCATAAGGAGAAAAATATGAGTGTACTAATACCAATGGTCGTTGAACAAGATCCAAAGGGATTTGAAAGATCATACGACATTTATTCAAGACTACTAAAAGACAGAATAATCTTTCTAACAGGTGGAATAGATATGGCTATTGCAAATACAATTATTGCTCAATTACTGTATTTAGAAGCAGAAGATCCAAAAAAAGATATTTCATTGTATATAAATTCACCAGGTGGAATGGTATATGCTGGAATGGCTATTTACGACACGATGCAACATATAAAACCTGATGTTTCAACCATTTGTGTTGGAATGGCTGCTTCAATGGGAGCTATCATACTTGCAGGAGGGGCAGCAGGAAAAAGGCTTATCCTTCCTCATTCAATGGTAATGATACATCAACCACACGGAGGTGCAGAAGGACAAGCAACTGATATAGAAATACAAGCAAAAGAGATATTAAGATTAAGGGAAGAATCTTATCAGACTTTAGTTAAACACACTGGCCAATCAATAAAAAAAATAAGAGAAGATGCCGAGAGAGATTATCATATGAGTGCAGAGGATGCATTGAAATATGGAATCGTAGATAAGATATTAAAAAAATGAAATCAAGCCTCTATTGATATATAATAGAGGCATTGCGGGCGGTTAGCTCAGATGGTTAGAGCGCCACATTGACATTGTGGAGGTCATAGGTTCGATTCCTATATCGCCCACCAAAATTTTTTTATATAATGATTTTAATGTTCAATACTAAATCATTACCCTTTGTTGCTTTTATATTTTCCTTTTCACTAATTTTAAGTTATTCGCTTAAAGTATTTTTTGAAAGAATATTAATATCGTTTAGTGCGATGTCTAGCGTATACAGTTTATTCACAATGATAGTTCTCATTTTTCTACTTTTAACAGTAACAGGCATTTTATATTTGCTAATCGATAGTAACGAAAGATGGATGACAACGATGATAGCTGCAATTGGCTTTTTAATTGGATTTAATTTAATTGATTTTAATCTATACAATTTTTTAGTATCACTTTTATTAGGAACAATCTTCACTTTCGCCATTTATTATTTTGATACGCAACTTGGATTAAATTACAGAAATATGATTCAACCAGATTTCAGCTCGGCTATTGAACATTCTGCCGGCGGATTTATATTCTTCTTTTCATTAATTGTTGCAGTAAATTTTTATCTTTTAAATCAATCACCAATTGCAAGAGATGCATTATTACAAAGAGGATTAAGTTTAATAGTTGATCCTGTAGCAAATCTAGCCCATGAAGATTCGTTGAAAATTCTAGAAGGATTATCGCCAAGCGTGAGAGATATAACAGGTAGAAACCAAATGTTAACAAAAGAAGAAGCAGAATTAATTAACGATCAAACAACAGCCGTTGTTAAAAGCGCATTTGCAAAACAAATGGATCAATATAAAGTAGTAATTTTAAATATTATTACCTTACTAATATTTCTTTCTTTATTTTCAGTTTTTAAATTAGCAAAAATATTAATTGGCCCATTAGTAACACTATTAATTATCATCTTAAAGAAAACCAATTATATAGAAGAAGAAAAAGAAACCGTAGAAATTGTAAGATATAGAATCTGAGTTTTATAAAAAGAGTGAGTATATTAGGTATAATACTATAAAATTTTCTTAAAAAACAGAATTGATCAAAAATAAATACTTTAATAGTATTGTTTATGCCTACTAAATACATTTTTGTTACTGGTGGTGTTATTTCAGGTTTAGGAAAAGGAATAAGCACCGCTTCAATTGCTCTTTTGTTAAAATCCGCAGGATATAAAGTTTCAGTCTTAAAAGTCGATATGTACTTAAATATTGATGCTGGAACAATGAATCCATTAGAACACGGAGAAGTTTTCGTTACAGATGACGGGTTAGAAACTGATCAAGACTTAGGTAATTACGAAAGATTTTTAAGCCAAACACTTCATCGCCACAATTACATGACAATGGGCCAAGTTTATTGGGAAGTCTTAAACAAAGAAAGATCACTCGGATACAAAGGTGCTACAGTTCAAGGTCATATACATGTTCCCGAAGCTATAATAGAAAAAATCACTAATACTGGAAAAAAAGATAAAGCAGATATTGTTCTAATCGAAGTAGGAGGAACCGTTGGAGAATATCAAAATGTAATGTTCTTTGAAGCGATAAGAAGATTTAAACAAAAATATCCAAAAAATGTATTTATAATACACCTCGTTTATTTGCTAATGATTGATTCCTTAGGAGAATTAAAAAGTAAACCTGCACAAGCTTCAATTTACGAATTATATAAACTTGGACTACACCCTGATATGATAGTCTGCCGTAGTAAAGAAGCAATGGATGAAAAACGCAAAGAAAGAATATCTTTTAACACTGGAATTGACGAAAACTATATTATCAAAGCACAAGATGTTAAAAGCATATATGAAATTCCAATAATATTTGAAGAACAAAAAGTACGCGAAAAACTTCTCAAATTAATGAGTTTAAAAACCAAAAGCAAAGATCTAAAAAACTGGGAAAAAATGCTTGCAAATAGAGAAAGCGCAAAAAAAGAAATAAAAATTGCGATAGTAGGGAAATATTTCACGTCGGGAAGCTACTCATTAGAAGATGCCTATGTGTGCGTAATAGAAGCAATTAAACATGCTTCCTGGGCTCAAAATGTAAAACCTGTGATCAAATGGTTAGATGTAGAAAACTACAATCCAACTGAATTAAAAGAATTTGATGGAGTAATAATTCCTCAAGGATGGGGTAGTCGCGGTGTTGAAGGAAAAATTAAAGCGATAGAATTTCTTCGTAAAAACAAAATTCCATACTTAGGCTTATGTTTTGGAATGCAAATGGCAGCAATAGAATATGCGCGAAACGTTTTAAAGTTAAAAGATGCAAACTCAGAAGAAGCTGATCCTAATACACCAAATCCGATAATACATATTATGCCTAATCAAAAAGAATACTTAAGTAAAAACCAATACGGTGGAACAATAAGATTGGGTTCTTGGCCATGCAAAGTTAAAGAAAATTCTTTACTAGAGTATGCATATAAAAAATTTGGAAAAGATGATATCGAAAAAGGAATTATAAATGAAAGACATAGACATAGATACGAAGTTAATAATGAATATAAAGAAAAATTAATAGAAAAAGGATTAATTATTTCTGGAACATCTCCTGATGGAAAACTTGCAGAAGTTGTTGAATTACCTAAAAGTGTTCATCCATTCTTTTTAGGAACACAATTCCATCCAGAATATAAATCATGGCCATTAAAGCCACATCCATTATTCATGGCATTCATTGAAGCTTGCTTAAAATGATATTATATTTTCATGCTAGTTTTCATCGATGAATCAGGTGATGCAGGTTTTAAAATTCAAAAAGGATCTTCACCGTATTTTGTAATAGTTCTTGTTTGTATAGCAAAAGAATCTACTGCAGAAGATATCGCTAAAGCAATTAAAAACTTAAAACAAATATTAAATAAACCGGAGAGTTTTGAATTTAAATTTAATAAATGCACAAAAGAAATAAGATTAAAATTCTTTGAATGTATTTCTCCATTCAATTTTAAAATCAGAGCTATCGTTTTTGATAAAAAGAATATTTACAGTCTTATATTAAGAAATTCAAAAGAGAAATTTTATAATTATGCATTCAGGAAGGGTAGTAGAAAATTTAAGATTTAGAGATTCCAAAAAAGATGTGCTTATTCAAATGGCAGATATGATAGCGGGAGCAATAAAAAGAAAGTATACAATAGACAAATCAGATTATAAAGATTACTTTAACAAAATTAGCCAGAAAATAGAGGATATATGGGATTTTAAATAATCGACCCAACTACTATCCTAAGGTTTCCTAGGAACGCACACCATACGGTGACAATTCGTAAGTTGGGTCTTTATAATACGATAGTAATACGAATAATATCCGAAGTCAACAATAATTTTACGAATTATATTGGTGATAAAATGGATTATGCCTTCAAAGAACGAGTTGATAAGTATTGATCAATTCATTAAGGATTATAATAAAACATTTCAAACCAAACTTAAAAGACGCTCAGGTATGCGCCAAGAAAGTCCTGATGCTGTTTTACATCTTAATAATCTTGTTATTGGACTAGAACACACCACAGCATTAATCTGGGAAGATGAAAAAAGTGTTACAAATATTGAAATTCTTTTTGAAAGAATAAAGAAGAAGCTTTTAAATGATTATAAAGATCATAATATGAATGAAATCTGGCTATTAATTTCGGAAGGAGAATACGTTTTTGATGAGCATTTAAAAGGCAAATTAAAAGAAATATACGATATAGACATGAGATTTCTATTTAATAAAATATTTATTCATAGAACTAAACCTCCTAAACTTATTGAATTCACCTTTACGAAATAACTAATGCATATAATAATAAGTCTATGAAACACAAACATCTATTTACAGAAATCATTCGTCTATTTTTTGGATCATGGTATTCGGTAATCGGACATACAATATTCTTTATCCTCTTACTATTCTTGTATCAAGATTTATTATTTTTTACTACTTTCGTTTCAATTGAAGCAATTTACATAGGAATATTTATTCTTATGGCTGAATTTAAAGAACAACAAGAAAGAGATGCACTTGAAGACCATAGGCACGTAAAAGATAGACAATTAGTAAAAGAGGATGTTACATTAACACAAAATGTTATAGATGAAATTCAAGCTATAAAAAAGCACCAGCATTTAACATCTAAAGCATTAGAAGAAATAAGAGAGGTTTTATTAAAAAAATAAAATATGATTAATAATTCAAAAATCACAATAGCACTAATGGCAGGAGGAGAAAGCTCAAGATTTCAATCTGTTCCTGGGTCGGAAGTTTCAAATAAGAATGCATTTCAATTACCAAATGGAGATAGTATGGTCGAAATGTGTATTAGAATGTATCGTGATGCAGGAATAAAAAATTTTGTAGCTCTTGTATACCATAAAGCCGAAACAATCGTAAATCTGTTAGGAGATGGATCAAAACTCGGAGTTAATATTACTTATAGTTATGATCCTGAAAAACCAGTAGGCAAGGGAGGCGCAATTTTAAATGCTATCAAAAACGACTCAATTCCTTTAGATCATACAGTAATAGTTCATAATCCAGATGATGTTATTTTAAATAATGAAAAATTTGTAGAGCATATATTAGACAAACACCAAGAAGGCGTAAATAAAGGAGCTTTAGCAACCGTGGTAACCGTCAACGAAACTCCATATGCCTACACCGGAATGAAAATTGAAAATGATTTTGTAAAAAATATTGAAATGTACCCAATGATAAAAGTTCCAACACATATTGGAGTTACAATTTTAGAGCCTAAAGTTTTTGAATATTTTGAAAAGTTATTTGATCTAACTAAAAAATCAGATTTTGAGCAAATCTTATTTCCAATCTTATCTGAAGAACATAAATTATATTCAGCATCAATACCTTATAAAAATTGGCTAGCGGTAAATGATTTAAAAGCTTATAAAAAGTTGTTAAAAGAATTAAAAATTAGCTAATTTTTATTCTTTTGTAGGATCTGGTGGTACTATTTGACGATTACGATCTATATACAAATATGGATCATCTTCTGGAGCAAGATTGGTTAGAACCACTGAAATGGGCTTATCTTTTAAAACCATTACTTCATCAAAACCTTGTCCAAAAGCACTTTGTGAAAAAGGATAATAAGGTGAATAGTCACTATTTGTATCAAATTTTACAAAAATATAACGTGAACCATCTGTAGTATTTGAAATAAACTGGAAATTAGTTCTTGAATCAGGATTAATAGTATAGCGAACTATATTTTCTTTTAATTCAAAAACAAACCCTTTAGTAGTATTAATATTCTCTGCATTATTTCCATCAATTAGAAAAGAAGTATTTTCACTTAAAGGAGAGATTTTACAAACTTCTGCTAAACCTAAAAATTCTAAGTTATGACCTTGAACCCAAGCATATATATCTGCAGGCACATATGGCAAATACAAATCACCTTCAGAACTTTTTACATTGCCCGGCTCTTTAAATTTAAGAGTATAAAGAACTTTTTTATCAGCCTTAAATTCTCCATCTGTTTGCTCCCAACAAACCATATTTGGTCCTTTACTAGCAATAGGAATTAAAACCTTATATTCAAATGTATCTTGTTCAACGTTAGCATCTCCTTCGTTATTTTGATCTTGCCCATAACCATCTAAGCCTTCCCAAACAAATTGGTTATCATTATCAAGATTATCCTTATAATAAGGTCTTATTTGTGCTTGAGTATTAATATCTAACATATAAGCGTGAATTTTAGCATATTAAGCTAGAGCAGTTAATCATAAATCTAGTTTACCTTAATTAGCTTAACTGTACCTTTTTTATTTTTATCTAAAGAGCAAACTGCTATAAAAGATGCTTTATTTTCTTCTAAATTATCAGGAATTTCAAACTCAAAAAGACCGGAAATATTATGCACCAGACCATAACCATCTCTAAATTGCATTCCAGTTGAATGACCTTCGCTCATAGGTAAAGGATTAGATAATATATATTTACCAGGTTTCAAATTAGATAAATTTTTATAAATTTGTTCTCCCGGAATCATGTCAAAAAATAAAATTCCATAATCATTATCTTTTTGTTCATTTAAAACACCTAATTCCGTAGTATTAAGAATAAATTTATCCGCACTGTAATTGATACCTTCGCTAAAAGCTTCCATTGTATCTTGGCACGATTCAAAGCCTTCATAATCTCCTAAAATAACCTTATTGGTTAAATTTATATATTCAGAAAAAGTACTTGGTAACGTATCAGAGGTTGAAAATCCCTTAATCATTTCATAAAAGTTTTGCATGGTTAATCCTTCATCTAAACGCAAATCTTTTAAAAAGATGCTTAATTTGCTTCTTTCTTCTTTTGTTTTTAATCCAAAACCTGCATTTTTAAAAAGAGAATACATATAAGGAGCTAAATAATTATTAGAGAAACCAGATTCATAACTTAATAATGCGCCATTTTTACCGCTTAAAAAATTTTCTCCAATAACTTGTCCATCTCTTCTACTAAGCATATTCGCGTATACAGAATTATGAACATATTTTCCATTCATGATTCCATTAAAAAAATAATCCTCCAAGAATAAATAAGTTAAACCTTGAGTAAAAGCTTCCTCCATGGGGATATCAAATTTTAAATAACGATGAATATTTTCATGAATTAAAGTTGCGGCTGAAATAGGTAATCCATCTATACTTTTTTTACCATTATGATCAAAGAGAGCTAAAATACTATTCGAAAGTTGAAAAACATTATCGTTTTCATGAATTCTTCCTAACACAGTGCCGTTAAGTTTGCTATTGATAGGTTTACCAATATCATTTATAAGAATATTGCATTCTTCCATATCAATTAGATCAGTAAATCTTTTCTGAATTTTATATAAAGATACCATTGCCTTCATATACTCATATTTCATAAAAGTGCCTGAATCATCAAACCAGCTAGAATCTATAATATCGGGTGATTTATTCTCATTCCTCCCATTACCAATAGCAGAATAAATCGAAGTAACCGAGCCTGTTCTTTTATTTCTGATCCCAATTTTATATAGTTCATCTCCCGCTCGATAAACAAAACCATTATAAGTTCTTAAGTCAGGAGTTCCTTCTGAGCCATATATAAAGGTTTCTTGCTCAACTGTATAATTATCAAAATCAAAAACCTCTAAATTTCCTTTGGCTTTTTTGTCTGTTTCATTTGTCTGAACATTTTCATCTTGTGTAGCAATTAAGGACCGAATTGGCCTAGGTATATTATTTATAACGGGTAAAGTTACTGCAGCTAACCCAGCTAATCCGATAGCTTTCAAAACAGTTCTTCTTTGATTATCAATAGTTGGAGGATTTTCCTGTTCAGGAAAATCAGGAATAACAGAATTAATTGCAGGCTCATTCATAAATAAATTTTAGCATTACATAGGTAAGGCATGATACATTTTTGTTTTCGACTAAAATACATTATAATTCCCTCAATAATGATTTTAAGAAAAGCTTCATTTATTAATACTTTTACTACCACCCCAATGGGGGCATAATGTTAGGGGTTTTACCCAATTTTTAACCAATTCCGTTTATTTAGTGCTATTGATATAATTATTTTAATTATTATGGAAAACGAACAACAACACGATCATTTATTTTGCCTAAGACATTCAACTGAACACGTCTTAATGCAAGCTATGAAACAGCTAGGGTACAAATTTTTTATGGCGATGGGACCTGCAACTGAGGAAGGCTTTTATTTTGATTTCGAACTTCTTGAAGGAAATATATCTGAAGAGGATTTTCCTAAAATTGAGGCTGAAATGCAAAAAATTATAGATAAGAATCTTTCAATTACGATTAAAAACATATCCTTAAAAGAAGGCCGTGAATTATTTGAAGGAAATCCATACAAACAAGAATGGCTTGATGAAATCGCAAAGAAGGGTGAAGATGCAACAATTTACTGGACAGGCGAGCCTAATGATTCAAATTCATTCGTAGATTTATGCAAAGGCCCACATGTTAAATCAACTGCAAAGATAAAAGCTTTCAAACTTTTATCAATAGCAGGAGCATATTGGAGAGGAAGCGAAAAAAATAAAATGCTTACACGTATTTATGGAACAGCTTTTGAATCAAAAGAAGAACTAGAAAAATATATTTTTATGATGGAAGAAGCAAAAAAACGAGATCATAGAAAGCTTGGTGAAAAACTAGATTTATTTACTTTTTCAGACATGGTTGGCCCTGGTTTAGTCTTATGGAAGCCTAAAGGAACAGTTATTAGAGATCAATTAGAGAATTGGGCTAAAGAAACGGAGGAAAGGTTTGGATACAAACGTGTTTCTACTCCTCACATCGCTAAACATACTTTATATGAAACTTCTGGTCATTTGCCATATTACAAAGATGACATGTACAGCCCAATGGAAATTGATGGAGAAGAATATTATCTAAAAGGCATGAATTGCCCTCACCATCATATGATTTACAACTCAACTCCTAAATCATACCGAGACCTTCCTTTAAGATTTGCTGAATATGGAACTGTTTATAGATATGAACAGTCTGGATCTTTATTTGGATTAATGAGAGTTAGAGCAATCGCTCAAAACGATGCTCATATTTACTGTTCATTAGCTGACGCTGAAAAAGAGTTTATTGATGTATTAAAACTTCATGAATACTATTACAACGCCCTTGGATTAAGCCGAGATGATTACCATATCGTAATTGGACTTCCTGACGAGAAAAAACGTGATAAATATCATGGTGATAAAGCTTTATGGGAAAAAGCAGAAACAATAATGAGATCAGCAATCGAAAAAGTTGGAATAAGAAGCATTGATGAAGAGGGTGGAGCAGCTTTTTACGGTCCAAAAGTTGACATGAATATAAAATCTTCAGTTGGAAGAGAATTTACTATTTCAACAACACAATTAGATCTTTATATGCCAACAAGATTTAATCTTGAATTCACAAACGAAAAAGGAGAAAAAGAATTAGCCGCCGTTATACATAGAGCACCTTTAGGTTCTCATGAAAGATTTATAGGATTTTTGATTGAACATTTTGCAGGAGCATTTCCTGTATGGCTAAGCCCTGTGCAGGTTAAAATAATTCCGATATCAGACAAACATCTAGAGTATGCTAGAAAAGTTGCGGAATACTTACAAAATGAGATGATTAGAATAGAAATAGACGAAAAATCTGAAACAATGGGAAATAAAATAAGAAAAGCTCAAGAGGAAAAAATTCCTTATATGATAATACTTGGAGATAAGGAACTAGAAGCACAAAACATATCGGTAAGATATCGAAATGGTAAACAAGAAAACGGAATTGACTTAAACACCTTTACTCACAAGGTCACAGACCTTATAATTACAAAAGCATTAAATGAAGGATAATCAAAACAATATAAACAACAGAATAAGAGCAAAAGAAGTTCGCCTAATTGATGAAGAAGGAAACAATATTGGCGTAGTTTCCATTACTGACGCCTTAAAAAGAGCAAGAGAAGCTGACTTAGATTTAGTAGAAATGTCCTCCGGAGGAGGCATTCCAGTTTGCCGAATCATTGACTACAATAAGTATTTATACGACCAAAAGGCAAAATTAAAGAAGAATAAGACCAAAAAGGCAGATTTAAAAGAGTTTAAAATAGGTCCAAATACTAGTGAAGGCGATATGAAAGTTAGAATTGAGAGAGGAAAAGAGTTCCTAAATCAAGGAAATGTGGTAAAATATACGGTAGTATTTAAAGGACGAGAGGCTGCATTCCCAGAGATAGGTAAAACTAAGCTTAAGATAATAGAATCAGAATTAAGCGAAGTAGCTAAAACAGAGGGCGATATAAAGCACATGGGTAAGATCATGTCTCTAACGTTAAGTCCTAAAAAATAATTAATTAAAAGAAATTTATGCCTAAGGCAAAAACAAGAAAAACCGTAACCAAAAGATTTAAAGTTTCAGGAAATGGAAAATTATTCGCTAAACATAGTCGTACATCACACAGAAAAAGAATAGATGATTCCAGCACAAAATCAAGAAAAGGAAACTTAATTGAAATTTCAAAAGGATTTGCCAAGAAAATAAAGGCAATGATAATTAATTAAAAAGGATACTATGTCCAGAGTAAAAACAGGCGTCATTAGACGAAGAAGACACAAAAAAATACTAAAACAAACAAAAGGTTATTACCTAACCAGAAGTAAACTATTCAAAAGAGCTCATGAAGCTTTCATTAAAGCTGGAGAATATGCTTTTGCTGGTAGAAAATTAAAAAAGAGAGATTTTAAATCACTTTGGATTGTAAGACTAAATGCTGCATTAAGAGCACAAGGTGAAACTTACTCTTCATTCATAAAAAAGATAAAAGTAGCAAAGATTGAACTTGATAGAAAAGTTTTATCAGAAATTGCTGCTAGAAATCCTGAGGTTTTCAATAAAATTGTAGAAAAAGTGAAAGCTTTCTAATACAATATTTTAATAAATGCAATTAGATATTAAAAACAATATCGAAGATCTGCGTAACGAATATAAAAAGGATATATCCCAGAACCTGCCTGATTGGGATCAAATATACTTAAAATACCTAGGAAAAAAAGGCCTCATTAATCAAAACTTTCAACATATATCTAAGCTTGATCCTGATTCAAAAGTAGAATTTGCCGCAAAGCTAAATAAGCTTAAAAAAGAAATAGAAATTACTTTGGAAGCAAAGAAAAATTCCAAACCAGTACAAGCCAAAGTCGATCTTACAGCTCCTGTTGAATCTACAAAAACAGGTAATCTTCATCCTTTAACTTTAGTAAAACGTGATTTATATCAATTCTTTCATTATTATGGATTCTCAGTTTATGATGGTCCAGAAATAGAAACAGATTATTATAATTTTGAAATGCTTGGAGTTCCGCAAAATCATCCAGCAAGAGAATTACAAGACTCTTTATATATAATGGAACCCGAGATATTACTTAGAACTCAAACCTCAAGTATTGAATCAAGAATATTAAAAGAAATGGAACCTCCAATTAGATTTATTGTGGGAGATAGAGCTTATAGAAATGAAACTGAAAGCAGAACAAATTCATCATTTTTTCATCAATTTCAAGGCGTATATGTCGATAGAAATGTAACAATGGGCAATCTAAAATGGATATTCACTAAAGCTTTAAAACACGTATTAGGAGAAGACACAGTAATTAGATTTAGAGCTAAATATTATCCTGAAGTCGAACCAGGAATGAGTCCTGATATATTATGTAAATTTTGCCAAGGTACAGGATGCGAAGTCTGTAAAAAAAGAGGCTGGATAGAAATAGCAGGCGGAGGCATGATTCATCCTTCAACACTTGAAAAAGCTGAAATAGACCCTAAAGTTTATTCAGGATTTGCTTTCGGTTGGGGATTAGACAGAATTGTAATGCAACGCTATAAAATTGACGACATGAGAGTCTTGTATGGAGGTCAAATAATTTACGAATAAAAGATAAAAGAATTATGAAACTACCACTTAAATGGCTTGAAAATTATATAAAACTTGAACATACTCCACAGGAATTTGCGGATATAATGACACAACTTGAATTCATGCAAGATGGTCCAATGGAAGAAGTAAACGGTCAATTAGTATTAGATCTAGAAGTAAGACAAAACAGACCAGATAGTTTTTCAATAATAGGCTTAGCACGTGAATACGCAGCATATATTGGAAAAAAAATCACTTTACCCGAAAAATATGACTCTCCTGATTTAAAAGTTGAAAAGGCAGAAGAACTATTAAAAGTAATCTCAAAAGACCTAACAAGAAGATTTTACGCAATAAAAATTACTAATATAAAAGTAGCTGAAAGCCCTTCATGGATGAAAGAAAACCTTGAAGCATATGGAATCCCATCCATAAACAATATCGTCGATATAACTAACTATGTAATGCTAGAATATGGAATTCCAATGCACGCATTTGATCTCTCGAAGCTATCTCAAAACAAAGATGGAGGATTGTTACAAATCAGAAAAGCACAAACAGGTGAAACAATAAAAACATGGCAAGGAGTTGAAATAGCACTAACAACTAAAGATCTAGTTGTAGCGAGTAGCGATATTCCTGTCGCAATAGCAGGTGTTATTGGTGGCATAAACTCAGGTATTGATAATAACACTACAGATATAATTCTTGAAGCCGCATGTTATGACCAAGCTTCAATAAGAAAAACTTCACTAAGACACTCTCTTCGAACTGATTCATCAACAAGACATGAGAAATTCCTTAATCCAGAAATGGTTGAAGTTGCAATGAAAAGAGCTTTATACCTTATAAATGAACTTTGTGAAGGAGAAATCGCGCTGATGGAAGATTTTTATGAAGATAGAAAAGAACCTACTGTTATAGAATTCAATGTATATGAAATTCCTAGAATAGGTGGGGTACAAATGGAAAATGCGAAAGCTGCAGAATTATTGAATTATTTAGGATTTGAAATAATTGATCAAAAAGAAGCTATTGGATTAAATCAAAATTTACTAGTCATTAAAGTACCTGCATGGAGAACAGATGTCAAAATTGAAGCTGATATATTAGAAGAAATACTAAGACTATGGGGATATGAAAATATACCTCTACAACCAATCCGTGAAACACCTAAAGATTATTCTACAACTCCATCAATTCAACTTGAAGAAAAAATAAAAGATATTTTAACTTCATTAGGCTTGGATGAATATATATTCAACCCACTTGTGAAATTTGATGAAAACAATAAAAACCAAATAAAACTTGAAAACCCATTAAATCAGGATAAAAATGCATTAAGATTATCAACAAGAGAAACACTAGAAATAGCTTTAGATCATAATCAAAAACTTGGCAAGAAAGAAATAGCCATATTTGAAAGCGGAAAAATATATCGTAAAAATAAGGAAAATGATTTTAAAGAAGAAAAATGCATTAGTACTTTATATTATGGACACGATTTCTTAAAAAAGATTAAACCAGATCTTATATCTGTATTCACTAAACTTGGATTGAATCATTATGAATTAGATCCAATAGAAAGCGAAGAAAAACTTATCTATAAATCTGGAAAAGAAACATTCGCAATATTACATGCTGAAGGTTACGATCTTTATATTGAAAACATATTAAAAGAAGTAAATCTTCAAAATATTCCTAATTTAAAACTTTTAAAGGGAATACCACAAAGAAGCTCTCAAGAATTATCTTTACATATATTTCCTAGCGTAGATTTAGAATCAATGACTAGAGCTATCTATAATTCAGACGATTACATTAAATCTGTAAAAACTTTAGAAACATATAAAAATGAAAATACAGAAAGAGGAGAATACTTTATAAACATTGAAGTATTATTTGAAAGCGCAGATAACTCTTTAACTGGTGAAAAAATAGAACAAATAAGAAACAAAATGATCTCAGCTGCTGAGAAATTTGGAGCAAGATTAAGATAAAAAATTAAAAATATTTTTTATTCTTCGCAGTTATCAGTATCAAACTTATCACCGCCACGTTCTTCTTTATCATATTTTGGGTCTAAATGCCTATATAATTGGCTTTCATCATCTTTATATGTCTCTCTAACCCAAGCATTTACAAAAGATTGCCAATCAGGTTTCTCAGCTTCATAAACTGTATATGTTCTATCTTCAAGTTTTCCATCATCACAAATTTTAACTCTTCTAAACATATCTGATTTAGCGGTAGGTTCAGTACCTTTTAAGAAGTATTCAACGCGTCTGTCTTCTTCATCTTCTGTTTGAAGCATTCCGGAGGTTGAACCAATCCATAAATCCATTACATTTTCAGGCTTTGAAAACTCACTATGAGGATGATCCTTTAAATAATAAGTCATTGATCGATTCCAAATTGGAGCAGCTCCAGTTAAACCAGAAGCCAATCGGCTGTTCATAGGTTGACCTTTGTTGTTTCCAACCCAAACTCCAATAGCTATATCTCTAGTAAAACCAACTGTCCAGTTATCTTTTAGATCATTAGATGTACCTGTTTTAACAGCAACTTTATTACCTTTAATATTTAATTGAGAACCAGTGCCAAAAGCCATAGATCTAGCATTATTGTCAGACATAATATCAGAGATGATCCATGCCAAGCCTGAATCGACAACCTGCTTACCATCAGAAACAACTTTTTTCTCAAGCAAATTACCTGCACCATCTTTAATCTCAAGAATAGGATTTATATCTTTATATTTTCCTCCATCAGCTAATGAAGAATAAGTATTTACCAAATCAAGAAGCCTCACTTCTCCTCCTCCTAATGTTATAGCCAATCCATGCTTTTGAGGATTATATTTAAAATTCAAGCCTAAATCATTTGCCAATTTAACCATTGTTTCAGTTCCTACTAAATCAAGCATTTTAACTGCTGTAACGTTAACCGAATTCGCTAAAGCATATCGAATTTGAATAGGACCGTGAAAACCCCATCCGCCATAATTTCTTGGCTTATACGACTCAGAATTCTCATCTGTTTTAAATTCAGTGTAAACATCATATATTACAGATGAAGCAGTATATCCTTGAGTTAGTCCAGTTAAATAGGTAATAGGTTTTAAAGTTGAACCAGGTTGTCTGTAACCTGTAGCTGCATTAAATTGACCATCGATTTCTTTAGAATAATAATCCACAGACCCAACCATTCCAACTATATCTCTAGTATTTGGATCTATCGCCACAACAGCAGCATTAGTAAGATCTAGATTTTCAGCTTTTTTAACTTCTTCAGCCGCTATTTTTTCTAGTTCCTTTTGTAAATTTAAATCTAAAGTTGTAGTAATATTTAATCCACCTTTTTGGATTGCATCCTCAGAGTATCTCGAAGGCAAAACATCATTAAGAATATACATAACGAAATGTGGCGCATTTATAATACTTTTATTCGAAGCATAAACTAAAGGCTCATCTTTCGCCCAATTATATTCTTCCTCAGTTATGTGCTGACGATTACCATTTTTATCTATCCAGCCGCTTTCATACATCATTTTTAACACTCTTAATTGACGATTTTTTGCGGCATCAGGGTCAACAAAGGGTGAATAGTAAGTTGGGCGCTGAGGCAGACCCGCTATCAACGCAGCTTCAGCTAAAGACAAATCGGCAGCTTTTTTACCAAAGTAGGATTTCGAAGCCGCCTCAGCGCCCCAAATTGTTCCTCCATATGGAACTTCATTCAAATACATTTGCAAAATTTCATCTTTGGTATAACTATTCTCAATTTGCAAAGCAAGAACTATATCTTTTATCTTTCTAGTTAAAGTACGATCAGTGGTTAATAATGCATTTTTAGCAACTTGTTGGGTAAGAGTTGATCCTCCTTGTTTTCCTTGTCCTGTTGCAGTTATCAAAATACCTCTAAGCAATCCTAAAGTATCAATACCTGAGTGTTCATAAAAATCTGCATCTTCAATAGCTAAGGTTGCATTTAATAAATGAGGCGATACATTGTGGAATTCAACAAGTGTCCTGTCTTTATCTCCAAAAACAGAATAAAGTAATTGACCATTTCTATCATATACTTTAGTAGATTGAGCAATCTCACGATTTGTAAGTTCCCTAGGAGATGGTAGAGTGCTTGAAAAAGCTGTAAAAACAAAGATTAAGCTAATACAGCCTATTATAGTTCCTAACAAACCTATCCCTGATAAAAGGGCTATATAATAAAGTATTCTTTGCTTGAATGTAAGCGTTAGCGTTCTTTTTATGCCACCTCTATTAAGCACTTTTTTCATAATCAAATTCTAGCATAACAAACTATTTATTTAGATCAATTAATGTGACAAAATATTTTTTATATGCAAAAACCAAATTTTTTAGAAGGGGAGACTGTTTTATTTGAATCAAAACCATTGCCCCAGCTAAAATACTTTTATGTAGGGTCTACATTATTATTCTTTTTATTTTTCTTTGGAATTTTTTTAATTCCAGTATCAATAGGGATATTTGCTGAGATCGGAATTGCAGGAGTTGGATTCCTTATGCTTTTAATGACTTTTATTTTTATAATAGCTTTAGTTATATCAGAAGCTTCATATAAACAAAGATATTATTGGATAACAAATAGAAGAATTATATATAGAAGAGGTACCTTTGGATATACAATGAGTTCACTTCCTTTAGAGAGAGTATCTGATGTTATATTAAGTCGAACCTTTTGGGAAAACCTATTTGGGTTTGGAAGTCTTCAAATACAAACACTAGCAGGTCAAATTACACCTGCTGCAGGAGGAGCTGAGGGCTATCTTCAAGCAATACCAGAACCTGAAAAAGTTCAAGAAATCATCTTAAAAGCCATGAGACAAGTTAAAAACTGAGAATAGCGATCAAATATGAAAATCTGATATAATATTCCCATTGCGTAAGCATATCCAAGGGTGGCGGAGCGGTCAATCGCATCAGACTGTAAATCTGACGGGCCTTGCCCTACGGAGGTTCAAATCCTCCCCCTTGGACCATTTTATAACCCTTTCACTTTTTGCTACACTATTTATATTATGATATCTTTTACCCGCCAATTTTATCTGAAAGTTGCACTTATGTGGATTATAGTTATGGCAGCAGGATCCTTAGCCTTTGTACTATATACACGTAAAGACGAAACAACTCCAAAAAGCCCAACAATTGAAGAACCTACTTCCGCAGGAATTGAAGAAAAATCATTAGATGAATTAATGGCTGATATACCTGAACCAGACATAGCTGGCGCTCCAATATTAGATGAAAAAGCTGCATTAAAAAAAGACAAAGAGCCAAAAAATCCGTCGGATACTTCATCAAACTTCAATATACTTATATTAGGAATTGACCGCCGCCACGGAAATCAAACAAATTGGCGTACTGATGTTATTCAGTTAATCACATTATCTCCAGACAGAACAAAATCAGTTGTCACACATATACCTAGAGATGTGTGGGCTGATACATACAAAATAAATGCTACCTACAATTTGAAAGGTCCAGATGCAATGAAAGATCAAGTTCAAAAAATAACAGGTCAAAGACCTGATCGAATTATAAGAGTCGATTTCGATGCATTTGTTTGGGCCGTTGATTCAGTAGGTGGATTAACCATAGATGTGCCAGTAGGTTTTAAAGATGAAAATTATCCTTTAGATAGGGAAGGAAAAGAAGAACTAACAACTATAGAGTTTGAAAAAGGATTACAAACGATGGATGGCGAAACAGCTTTAACATATGTTAGATCACGTAAAGGTGATAACGGCCAAGGTAGCGATTACGCTCGTGGTACACGTCAACAGCAGGTTATGGAAGAGATTATTGATGATTATTTTGTTGAAGGTAATATATTTAGCCCGAAAAATGCAGAAACTTTATATAAAATAGCAACTCAAAAAGTGTATACGGACATATCTATCAATGATATGCCAATTCTGTATCAACTAATGATAAATTATAAAAAATTTGAAATTAATCAATTAAGTTTGGATACTAGCAATTATTTGGAAGTTCCAAAGAACACAGCAGCCTACGGAGGTGCTTGGACATTAATCGGAAAGAATGATTCTTATTTGCCAATTCATGAAAAAATAAATTCCTTCTTAGTTAATTAGGAATTTTATTTCTTTTGTCTTGATATTCAGCATATAATTGTCCACATGCTCCATCAATATCCAAGCCAAAACTTTGTCTGATGGTGCAAACAATTCCATGCTTTTCAATTATTTCTTTAAATTCTTGGACATCTTTTTCAATGGGCTGTTCAAATATATCAAGTGTAGAACCTGGATGAAATCGTATTAAATTCACATGATATAAATATTTTTTCTTTCCTTGCTTATTTATTAAATCAGCAACAGCTTTAGCATGTTTTGGAGTATCATTTAAACCTTTTAATAAAATATAAGCAATAAATATTTTATTGTTTGTTTTTTCGACATATTCTTTAACAATCTCTAAACAATCTTTCAATGGAAAAGATTTAGTTACAGGCATAATTTTTAATCTTTCCTCTTCAAAAGGAGAGTGAAGCGAAAAAGCTAAATTCATTTGAGGATACTCCTCTATAAATCTTTTTATACCTGGAATTATCCCAACAGTTGAAACACTTATACGACGCTCACTCATACCTAGATAAACAGGGTCTGTTAGTATTTTTAAAGCATCAAATACATTAGGGTTAGCGAAAGGCTCACCCATACCCATAAAAACAATACTATCTATCTGAAGACCTTTTTGTTTAAAATATAAAACTTGATCAGAAATTTCCTCGGCAGTTAAATTTTTTTTCAATCCGATCGCTCCAGTTGCGCAAAAAGTACATGCTAAAGCACATCCCGATTGAGAAGATATGCATAACGAATAGTGAGGTTTTGACCTTCCTTGTTTTATATTAGGAAGATAAGTCATTCTTATTGCTTCGATTTTTGACGAGCCTTCTTTCGTTTCAAATAAAACTTTATGGCTCTGAGAACCGATTGATTCCTTCAAAACTTTTAATGATTGAGTATCAGCAAATTTTTCTTTTAAATCTTCTCTTAATTTAATTGGAAGACTAGTAAAATCATCAAAATTTAACAAACCTTTTTTATAAATATAATCTTCGATCTGTTTCAATCTAAAGCTAGGTTCGTTTAGATCTTCCAACAATAAAGAAATTTTTTGGATTTTAGGATTGAAGCTCATTAAAACCACCCCTTAAATAGGCCTGCATAATCTCCAACATGCTCTCATAATAAAAAACTCCATTTCCATCTATTTGCATGCCATTACTATCTATTGCAATAACACTATTACCCATAGCTCTGGTTCTCATAAAGAAAGTATTGTTTTCAGATTCGCCCGGAACAGTAACTTGCATCCCATAACCTTCAATAAATGCACGATAATGACTTTGACCACCAAATATCTCGTAAACACTAACAACAACTTCTCCACCATGACTCATGGGGATTCTCATTTCAGGAATTGTTTTTGGTTGTCTTAAAGGAGGCCTATTATTAGAAGCTGCTGATTCAAGATGGCTTTGTGAAAAATCATTGATTAAAGAAGCCATTTTTTCATTTAATCTCACTGCGTTTAAACTTTCTTTCTCAGCTACAATTAATAAATCTTCATCAGTTATTTCGAAATCTTTACTTATCATGATCTATTTTTATCAGATTTTAGCTGTAATATCAATGAAAGATCCTTTAACTAGTATTTCAATTCATCAAGCCAAAAATAATTATTATAATACTGCACATTAGAGACAGTAAAGTCTGCGTCACCCAAAGAGGCATTAGATACAGTACTCCAAACTTGAACCATTCCCGTGCTAATTGAATCAGTTGAAGCAACCAAGCTTCCATCAATATACATTTCTGCTCGTAAAGTATCACCCTTAAAACCTTTTATTGTAAAAACAAGTTTATGTTCGCCAGATGGAAGAACAGGGGACACTAAAACCTCGCTAACAGAATTATTCAAATTATCACTACCTGTAATTCTCCAATTTATGGTTTTGTTATTTAACAAGCTAATACGCTGACTGCCTAATTTATAATAAATATTTTTTGAAGATGTAAGTGTCTTACCCGCTGGTATATTTATAGTAGCTCCAAAAGTCATATCTTTGCTATTCACATCAAGCCTTGGATCAAATGGAATATTAACCATAGAAGTAGCGCTAGAAGGAAAAGCCCTATATTGGCTAGCTGATTTTCTAAGATTTAATAATTTAATCTTCATATCATTTAAAAGAGTAGGGTTAGCAGCTCGTAGATTATTTGTTTCATTTGGATCTTGAGCTATATTATAAAGAAAATATGCAGTTGGATCTGTTATATCATTTCGACTCTCTACTTTAATTAATTTATAGTTACCATCTCGTATAGCATATGTACTTTGAGCTCTAATATCGCCTGTTCTTTTTGGATTTCCATTAATCTCCCAAACAACTGGATTATGTGAAATAGTATTGTTTGATAAAAACGCAGAAGCCATTGATCTACCATCAATAGTTGAATATAGTGGTGTTGGATCAACTCCTACTAAATCCATTAGCGTAGGAAGAAGATCTGCAGTAGTCATAAACTGATTACTAACAGAATTAGCTGGGATACCATTTGGCCAGTGGGCAACAAAAGGAACTAATATTCCAGCTTCAAATAAATTACCTTTGCTGCCTCTTAACGTACTGGTTGCATTCCTTACTTTCTGTTGCCCTCCATTATCACTTGTTATCATTATTAAGGTATCATTTAATTGACCAAGTTCGTCAAGCTTATCAACAATTCTTCCTATTTCTTTATCAATTGAATACATCATTGCTAAGACTTTTCCACGATCAGTTGAAAGATCAAAGTTTGTTTCTGAATTATCAAAATTTCTAGGAGGAGCCCAAGGGAAATGAGGACTCAACGGCCAATAATTTATATAAAATCGCTTATTAGCAACCACGTTATTATTAATACTGGTAATAACTTGATCAGCAAAATATGTATCTAGATAATCAACATCAATAATATTAGAACCTTCGTCTCGAACAAATTCAAATTCCCCATGCCAATCTTGGCGTGTATCTCCAGGGATAGAATTGTAATAAGAATAATCAGCAAAACCTAATGCAGGATGTTTATATATAGAACGACTCATACCAACATGCCATTTGCCATGATGTGCGGTTGCAAATCCGGCATTTGTAAAAATTTTTCCTATCTGAGGAATATTTGAAGGCAAACCACTTAATCCAGCATTAGATTGAATTACTCTATCAATTTGAATCCAGGCATCTTTAGCTCCAAATTGAAGTGGCATTGTACCTGTCAAAACACTCGCTCTTGTGGGAGAACAAATAGTAGAAGCATCATGAAATTGAGTAAAAGCTTTTCCATTTTTTCTTAAAGCATCAATTCTCGGAGTTTTAGCATCTGGAGCAGTTAAAAGATTATTATTATAGCTTACATCAAAATAATCGGCATCATCCATCATTATATAAATAATATTTTTAGGACGAGGAGGGGATTCTTGCGCAAAAGATTGCTTAGCAAATAAGTTTAAAAAAAGTAAAAGTATAAATAAATTTAAAACTAAACCTATTTTTAATTCCATATTAATAATTTACTCCAAAATGAATACTATTTAAAGTTGCTGTTCTTTTTGCTGTTCCATTACCCCAATCACAAAACTTAACTGTTATATAACCAGGATTGGTTGTATCAGTCATTTGAAATGTACTTTGTACAATACCATTTCCATTTGTGTAAAAAGTTTTATCATTAATATGTGAGTCAGTTTCAATCTTTATATAAGATTCATTTGTACTAAAATTACTATTAACATCTGCTTTCAACCTATAAAAAGTTGAATCTGTAGGCGTATTTATTCTTTGAGACCAACATGTACCAAAATCTCCTGTCGTATTTAATGATGATGCAACTAGTTTTCCTGCAGCGTTTACTTTTGAAATATTAATAGTTGTATTATTGTTTCGATGAGAAGCACACCATGCCCCGTCTGAACAAGTTATTACAGGTGCACTAATGTTATTAGAGATAAGATTATTATTATACGAAACATTATCTTTAACAGTGGCAAGCGCTGCTGAAACTCTCTCTACAGATAAGTTTCTTAATGTGGCTTCAACTTCTTCTGTTGCAGTTTGGCCCCATGAACAAAATTTAATAGCTACATTTCCACCAAGTCTATCGTAAACAGGCAAGGTTGCATCCATTGATAAATTATTACCCCCCGTTGTGTACCACCATGGCTGCTCATTGTAATTATCGCCAGACATAGTTTGAAGCATTAAAAAAGATTCGTTAGTAGGAAAATTACTATGGTAATTTCCTTTAACCCTGTATGATGATCCATTCGCAGGGGCATTGTTTAACCATTGTATCCAACATGATCCATACCCAGCTGAATTAGGAGCAGAAACCAATTTTAGATCTCCAGTTAGTTGTAAAATTGCTTTTGATCCTGAATCTCTTGTCCATTTACACCACTTTCCGTGTAGACAACTACCGAAATCATTTGTTACTAAATTATTTGTAACAGATGTGTCTTTAACATCTATATCAACATCTCCACAGTAATTTTGATCAACACAGTAATTCTCAAAGGTATCCCAAGCTGGATTATGAGTTAAAGTATTGGCGCCTTATTTTCAGGTTGTGTTATTAAAGACCTGATTCCTGGAGCAGGGACGGCCCGGTTGCTAGCCTTAGGCTTTGGAGAACTGGTCACCACTATTATAGATGTATCGTCTTTGATCCCTCTTTCCTTAATTAAACGATCTATGCCTAGTGTAGATTCATTATTATTTTTTGCTAAAAGATCTTTAACATCTTCCGGATGGATCAGTAGAAGAGGGTCAGAGCCTACGAGTATCTGATCCCCTGGTTTAAAGCCTTTAATTATATATGCCATAGGATCTTCGTATATATGATGCGACATACCCATATACCTGATTATTTTGTTTTGTTCTGCATTAAAATAATCTATTTGTTCAGCATTTAAACCGTGCATTTTCCCATCAATACGAGCTAGTTGTGCGTGGATTTGGTCGGCTTGGATTTCATCTAAAGTTTTGCCCAATTGTTCTCCGCGGTCTTTAATAATATCGTCTTCAACCGTAATTTTAGAAAGAACATCAATTCCACTGCCAGTCGAAAAAACAGTATATTTCTATAGTGAGTCTGAGTGGGCAGGCGATTGGACGCCTATAATCGCAGTTGAGGATCAAAACAATAAAATTGTTTATATAAAATTTTATATTAATTCAATATCGAAAACTACAGATACGCCGGTTTATTTTGTTTCTCCAAATGATTTATATATTGGGCAATACCAAGTTGATATAAACATGATGGAGAGTGTTGCTGGATCTTTACTCTAGAAAAATCATTACCATAATTACGAATTGGATACATATATTAATGCTTGTGTATCCTACTCAAAATTTATCAATTTAACTTCTCTAAAGATAATTTTGTTAAGTTCGCACCAGATTGAGCTTGCAATTGAATTGAGCTTTTAATCTATACGTTGATCCATTCGCTATCCCACCATAAATATTTTGTATCCAACATGATCCAAATGAAGTCATATTAAAATAAAAGATCCTACTAGAAATAAAAAGGCAATAAATAATGCCTGTTTAAAATTACAACGGTTTGGATATAACCAATTAATAATTGAACATACACCAAAAGACAAACAGGGAAGAGCTACAATTAAAGAAAGAAAAACGAATTTATTTGGATTAGACCAGTTACGAATAATCTCATCAATTGGATCTATAATAAATATAAAACCAACTATCAAGCAGATCAAACCCAAAGTTCGATAAAAAATAATTGAATAATTCATTTTAATGATGTGCTGGAGAATAAATTGTATATAATTTTAAATCTTCATTACCAACATTTATTACATTATGTTCGCTACTTGCAGGCACAACGACTGCATCACTAGCATCAGCTGTTGTTACTTCACCATCAATTATAAACTTTGCAGAACCTTGCTCCAATCTAAAAAATTGATCCTCTGTATGAACCTCTTCACCAATTTCTTCTCCTGGTTTTAAACTCATTAGTACTAATTGTGAATGTTTAGCCGTAAAGATAACTTTCCTAAAAAAAGTATTTTCTAATGTTAAAGCTTCAATATTACCGTTAAAGTATTTCATAACCTTAATATATACTTAATACAGGAGGATTGCAAATTTATAAAATGGTGACCCTTTCATACTTTGCTTCGAACTCGAATGGACGATTGAGTTTGAGATTTGGGTGGCTAGGTTGATGAGAGCTTATGCATTAGAGTAACTATCACCTCTATCATGAAACGGCCTACCGCTATCAGTAGGATCAATATGAGTTAAAAACCTATGAACTAAATCTTCGTATGTAATTTTTGTTTGATCATAAGAAATTTTAAATATATATGATTGTTTTAACCACAAAGTTGGAACAGAAGAAAGATGGATTCTTTTTAAAATTAAGTGAGCCACCAGATTTATAACTTACATTGCTTCTGATAGTTCTCCATACTAAGAATTTTTGATCTTAGATTATCTTTTAGATTTTTATTTATGCACTGATTATATTCAGAGCCATTTGAGCCTGAACAAGCCTTTTTAGAGATTTCTAAAGTACTGTATACAGATTTTAATATTTGAGACTCGGCATCGGTATTTAAGTACAAAGCTTCGTTAGCTTGATCTTGTGTATAAGTCGATATGAAATAAATTTGATGGAAGAAGGCTTCCACTTCATTATCAATACACTGCGGATATCTTGAATCAAGTTTATTGTCCATAAATTGTATTACATGGATTATTTCATGTACAAGAAAAGCTGAAATGAGAGAATTATTTTTACCTTTTAAATTGCTATCAACTTCTAAATAGATTAAGCCTTCCGCAAGCCTGAATTTAGCAAATGGGCCGCCTTTTGATTTCAAATCCTGATATTGAATGTTAACGCACCCTCTAACATCCGTAAAATTAAAACCCATTGACTTAAACTTTTCATAAATAAAATCAACAGATTTCATCAACTCCGGATCCTGTACATGATTAGATGAGCATATATTATCTAGTGCCGAACTTCTTTGAGAATTTTGAATAAGTATGAAAGAGATGGTGCCGATTAAAATAAGACCAATAATTATTAAGAAGTATTTATTCATTTAATCAAATAATACATAAAATTCATCAGACATTCAAATGACAATCATTTGAATTGGTCTAATTGCTTTACCCATTATCGCTTTATTTGAAGAATTACTATTTAGATTCATACCTCAAAAACTATATATGCGCTTTTTTGCAACAAAAATAAAAAGGTCATATTTTGGAGTAATCTTCTCTATACTGTTTGCATTTGTACATAATGAATGGAGTGCGTTGTTTTATACATTTCCTATTTCACATTTCTTAGCGAGATTCTACTATTGGCAACTGATGGGAGCCAAGAATGGGTTTAAATATGCTTGGTTAGCTCACACTTTAGGTAATATAATTTTAACAGTTATAGGATTGATTGTTCTAAAACTAGCATTTTAAATCATTTTACAGTAAATATACACTCAAAGATTATCTTCCGATATCTTATCTAAACCTAAATGAGTCGATAATTCCTTTAAAAGCTCGGTCTAGTCCTCCACCGGCAACAAACATTTGCAATTCAACCTCAGGTTTATCAACTGTCTGCACAATATGATAGGAATTATCTACGCCTCCACCTGTATAGAAACTTACTGCTTTACGATCGCCAAGCATAACAGATTCAACATTCTCTTCTTGACCGAATGCTTTGGAATCCAAACAAGTATTCATACTTTTTTCGTTACATTCTTCTAGAAATTTATGGTCTAAATTAGAATTTAAAGTTATGGTTAGATATGAGGTTGGTGTATCAGAAGGAGAATTTCTAAAACCAAAGTCTAAAAAGGTAACACCTTGAGAAGTTCTTTCTTCTATGAATTCGTAATTTTCGGGATAATAAAATTCAAATCCGTATTTATCAGAACTATACAATTTAGCTTGACCTTGAGGCTTTTTATTATTAGAAGGTAGTCCTTCAGTTTTTGGAGTTTCAGTCACTTTTTCAGTGATTGTCTCTGTCTTATTTTCTTGAGGATATAAAGCAATTGCGACTAATAATACAATAAATCCAGCTCCAAAAGCTACGATCAACACTTTTAAGAGTAATTTTGTATTTTTCATAATTATATTATAACTTATAACCAAGCATTTGAATAACAATTACTCGATTACGGTTATGAGCATAAACTTTCTTCCTATTGGAGAAGACGGGTGGGTGTATAAAGTTGTAGATGAAAATGAAAAGAAGTGGTTTCTAAAGCTAAAATCTAAATTCAACAAAGAAAGTATTGTTCTGCCATCATACCTAAAAAATACTTTAAATTATGATTTTATTCCCGAGACTTTAAAAACAAACGATGGTGACTATACTGCTGAGATAGACGGATTAAGTAGGATTGTTCAGCAATGCAATACCTAGATGGTCAAGAATTACGAGAAAAGGATACTAATGAGTTTAGGGCTCAAGTTGGTAAAAAATGTATTTGAGAAAATTTTATATTTGTATTTAGGTTAAATTGATTTTTGAAGTATAATGTTAATATAAATAATATGAAGACTAATATTCTTTTAATAGTCATTTTATCAATACTTATTTTTATACCTAGCATCTTGTATTTGATATGGAATATAAATACTGGTGCTCAAATAAATAATCAGGATATTCCCATTATTAATAGACAAAAAATTTCAAAGACTCAAAATGGAAAGTACATTTACCCGGTAAGGCCAGGTACATTAAAATGGGGTGAATTAAATTCTAGGCAAGAGATGGTTGAAGTACTGCAAATTCCTGATGAAGTTCTTCAAGTTTTATCGACTAAGTCTTTAGTGCAAACCGTTCTGGACTATCCTCTTTTAGAAGATTATTTAGCTTATTCTAATCCACCTAAAACAGGTCCACAAAATAGATTTGAATTTCTTAGTCAGGAATTTAACGGGTACAAAGTGCTGATTGCTCGCAAAGATGCTTTTACAGAGTTAAAGGACATATATTTAAGTAAAGGCTTGTTAAGTCATGAAGAAATTTGGAAACAGATTAATGATCCCAATTGCAACTGCGAATCTATAAACTCTATCAATAGTATTGAGTATACGTTGTCTCAAAATTATTTTTTAGACAAGGCTTCAGAAGATGAGCTTAAATCTATATTAGTGCATGCGCAGACAATTATGGTGAAAAAATTAAACAGCGAAGATTATGGCGTTGGATCTTCTCATTCCACTGCATTTCTTATAAGTAGAATTTTATCTAAGACACACAATAATACATGTTCTGAATTATTAAAAAGTAAAGATATTTCATACCTAATGGAGAAGGGTGAGTTTGTAGGTGTCGAGGGCAAAAAAGTCTATCTGAGGTTGAGTCAGTGTCATGTAAATTGAGGCTTATGGACAGTGCTGTTCTAAATAGTAACCCTTTTGCCTTGGATACACAAGCTAATGGTATATTACTCTACACAATATGAATCCAAAGCAGTGAGACACTCTTTACTATCTCGTTCATTTAACTGTAAATCTATAGTTAGAATAAACTGATATGTTTTTCCTAAAAATTACAACAGATATAAAGCTGCTAAATAGTATGAATAAAAAACAATAAATTGGTTAGTGAGCGTATGTATGATTACTGCACCGAAAAAGTTATTTGTATATTCATAGTATAAAGCTATTACCACTCCAAAAATAAAAGCATCCAAAAATGCATTACCATGAAAAAATGCAAATACGCCGCTGCTGATTAATAAGGCTAGCAGTAATCCTTTTGATCTAAAAAATCTATATAACGTAAATCGAAAAATAAACTCTTCTATAAATGCTATGCTTATAAAGATAAATAACGATGTAGATATTTTCATCAAGTATTCTAAGGTGATTTTACTTTCTCCAGCATTAATATATTGAGTTAACCATTGATATGATGCTATATCTGTTCTAACTCCATATGTAAATGAATAGAGTATCAATAAAATTCCAAGAATTAAATTTATTAGCAAAGCTAATCCTATTAACCAGACTGATTTATTTGTGATTTTAGATCTGAGCTGGGAAAGCACGTTTTTCTTTGGTATTCCCTTGTAAAATAGAAACAACGTTGTCAGGAATAAAGGTATATGTTGAGCAGAAAAGAGCAGCAGATATTCTAGATTGCTTTGTTTGGGCTCTTCAATTTTGAAACCAACCGTTATGATAATTACTGATATTAGTGATAGAAATATGCCGATAATGAATACTACTAGTAGTCTTTTTAAAATTGATTTGAGCCCAATTTTTGGCAAGGCTTCAAGAAATGCTGCATGTGGACTTAATAACATTGTCTTAATTTTAATCAATTAATGATGACTTTGAAAGTGTTGATATCTCCTTTGGTGACCCTTTTGCACTTTGTTTCGAACACCTTCTGCCTTGGATACATACGTTAATGCTTGCTTTTCCTACTCAAACCGAATCAGAAGAACTAAAGTACGCTTTGCCTTCTCGTTCCTTTAACCGTAAATCTATAGTTAGAATAAACTGATATGTTCTTCACTAAAGCAGAATCAACTTCCAATTTGTTTAATGAAAAGACATTTTACAGGCAGTTTTTGAAAGACTTGGAAATGGCACAAAAAGAGGTGTTTATCGAGTGTGCATACCTTACTGCTTCAAGAATGGAGATGTTCTATCCAGTCTTTCAAAGGTTATTAAGTAAAAAGATTAAAATTAGGATTGTCAGTCGAGATCCTTCAGATCATGATGATGAGTACATGAGAGATCAAGCAGTTAATGAAATCCTGAGATCAAAAGAGCTTGGAGTGAATATTACTCTTCTCAAGGGCAATCACCACAGAAAACTGGCAATTATTGATAAAAAGATACTTTGGGAAGGTAGTCTGAATATTCTTTCACAAAATAACAGCAAAGAAATAATGAGAAGACATGAAAGTCTAGAAGAAGTAGTAAAAATGCTTAATTTTTTGAACTTACTTTAGAGGAAACTTAAGCTCAATCTTGAGGGCTTTTGCCAAGGAATTAAGGATATCACTAGTAGGATTCACCTCACCACGCTCAATTCGAGCATAGTAGTTAGTATGAATTTCTGCCTTTACAGCTACTTGAGCCTGGGTCAGTTTAGCCGTTTTTCGTGCGGCTTTGAGTATTTTTGCTAGTTTTTTTTCGGAATCCATAAACAATACCTCTTTCAGTTAATTATACAACCTAAAGGGATAGTTTGTATAAACAATCGACACATCTGATAAAATATACTTACATGCAACAAAATAGCACCACTCAGCCAGTCATAACTAGTGAGGAAATTGAGAAGCTAGTCGGAAGTAAACAAGCTCAGCTTTTCAAAGATCTAAGTCCCTTTACGCTTACTTTGCTTAAGGATGAGTACAGTGAAGACAATATTAAAGAAAAACTAGAAGAAGCTTTGCATCAAAAAAATGGTACAGAACCATCTCAAGACGAAATTGAATCTTTGTATCAATCTTTGAAGAAAATTGCTGCTTTTCTTGAACAACAAAAGACATTACCTCAATAAATAGATTTTATCTTGTTGTTGAGTAACTTTATCGTTTTCAATCAAGTAATACTGCTCTACATATCCATTTAACTCACTCTTTAATGATGCAAAGTATGGTGAGCCGTCCATCTGGTATAACAGACTCACAGTAGTAGGCGATTCTATTCTCTGGTTATTTACTAGTATTGAGTTTTTCTTGGTAAATAAATCTAGTTCTGCTATATACATTTGATCATTTATTAAAGAGAAGTCAGTAATGATGTTTTTTGAGACAAAGATATCTTTTTTCTTGTTTGTAGTTAGATCAATGCTTATTAGTTTGTTTTCAACATTATTTGGATTTACTTTAGTCAGGCAAAGTACTTCTACTTGGCTTTTGATGTAGCCATCATCACACAAAATGCCTAGGTCTTTATCGTTGTAAAGTGATGTCTTGCCGTCATTCTTTAGTACACCTTCAGGTGTGTAATCGAGTATAGCTTCAGATAATTCTGTGGCTTTCTTTTTTTCGCTTAGGTTATAAATGATTGTTTTCTTCTCAGCTGGCTTGATCACAAGTAAATATGGATAGTGCATTGATACTCGATTTGGATACTGAGCGACAGAAATGGTATCGTCAAATGCATACAAGACAGAGTTCTCAATATAAACAGATGTATTTTTTATTTCTGGCACCTGAGGTGCTTTTTTAGTAAAGAAAATAAAATACACAACAAGGAATATACCAAGTAGAGCTAACACGCCTAGTTGCAAGTATTTTCTTTGTTTTTGAGTTAATGATTCTGCCATAGTTATTTAATATAGTTTAACGGATTTACTGCTAGCCATGTATCACCATCTTTAATTTTGACTTCATAGTGTACATGTTCACCAGTGGCGTTGCCTGTTTCTCCCATTATACCGAGTGACGTACCTGCAATGACTTCACCTGATTCAACTAAAACCTGACTGAAATGAATAAATACTACTTTCATTGCATTATCTGAGCTTGTAACCTCCACAGTCTCACCGCCAAACTGATCTACATAATGCCGTGCTGTGCCATTTACCGTTGAGTACACCACAACCTGTTTATATTCCTTATATGTTTGGCTGTTTTTGAGATATTCAGCTGAAGGCACAAGATCAATACCGTTATGATTCCTGCCAAACTGAATTAAATAGTTGGGATCAAGAAAATAAGCCGTAACAGTTGTATAGTTCATTCCTCCACCTCCAAGTGGATTCTGTCTGGGTACTTTTGTTTCAACAAAACTTTTATCTACAGGTATATTTAATGAGTTGGCAGCAATGAAGCTAGATTTGATTTGCTCAAGTAAGCTACCAGTAAAAATGAGTGGTGAAAATATAGCTGTGCCTGCAAGCATCAAGAGTAACAATGCCAATAGTACCAGTGTTCCTAAAAAGCCGATAATAGGTGCTTTTAACTGTGAGATAAGAATACTTGGTATAGGAATCGGTGATAAAGAGTTGACCACAAAGGTAACCACTTTATTAACTAAAAAACCAATGGGATCATCTTTAATTTGTCTGGCAGTGTTAAGCTTGCTGATCTTGCTCATACAATCATTGATTAGTAAAAGTTAGAGGTTTTTCAAACGGAAGTACTAAAATATTTAGCCGAATATGTTCGCCCTCTCTAAACAAGATAACTTCACCAATGCCTAAATGTCCGAGTTGTTGCTTTTCTTCATCAGTCATTGGATAGATACTGCCGATTTCTGAAAGAGCAGCATACGACTGTTTCAGTAATACTTTCGTCTCCGAATTGGTAATAATGGCTTTGCCATACTCATTGTTTAAAAAGTCTTCCACATCCTGAGTAATTGAAACTACACCAACGTTTCTCTTTCTTGCTTGTTTGACCAGCTCCCGATAGAAAATGGCGACTTCCTGATCGACCAATAGCTTATGAGCTTCATCTATAAAAAGCATGCGCTTTTTATCGTTATTTTTATTTATAAGATTCCAGATAAGAGATGTTAGTAGATACATTGCTGGCTCACGCTTCTCATCTTTTTTGAGATCATGGAGGTCGAGGACAATAATGTCATTATCGAGCTCAAGCTTTCTTTTTGAATTAAAAATACCTCGTAAACTACCAGTCGAAAGTACGGATAAGTCTTTCTTCATCTGATGGTCGCCAAGTAGTTCTAAGAAGTTTTCAAAATCTGGACTACCTGTGTCGTAAAGCTTAATAAGTGTTTCATCGAGCAATGCACCATCATAGTGGTCTTTTGGAATAAAAAACTTAAAGAATGTTTTGAGCGTAGAAATATGATCTAGAATATCGTTTTCTTGTGAGCTGTTGATGTAAAAAGGATTGATACCATTCTCCCTTGAGAATTGAATTACTTCACCGCCAAGTGACTTGGCTAAATTTACATATTCCCCCTCTGGATCAATCGCTACTATTTGAATACCTCTCATGTAGAGGCGGTTCATCAATATTTTAGAAGTAACACTCTTTCCTGAACCAGATACACCAAAGATATTTATATTGTTATTTCTTGAAGTAAATGGATCTATAAAGACCAAAGAATCATTGTAGGCATTCACACCTAATAAAATTCCATCAGGGTCTTGTAGCTGTTTTGAAACGAACGGCATCATATAAGAAACTGCGGTGGATTGCAGAATCCTATTTTCTTGTAAGTGATCAGTTGTAAACGGAAGAAAATTCTTAAATGCTTGTTTGTGACCAAAAGTATACTGATTAAACGTAATGTCCATTGATCCAGCTAGGTTTTGTAACTGCTTATGCAGTTCGTTAAGCTTTGCTTCATTTTCTGCTTCAAGTTGTAGATACAGTGAATACACCACACCTTTTTCTGCCTCATGGACGAGTTCTTCAATAAAACTCATGACTTCATCTATATTTTTATCAAGTTGCTGATCTCTTCCTTTACCCGCTTTGAGCCTGTCGTTTTGTTGCATCTCAAGAACTGATAATCTTTGCCGTGCTTTCTTGAGAAGTTCACTACTTGAAGCTGGTTCAATAAAAATACTCAAGGTGAATGGAAGTGCTGACGTAAGGAGTCGGAAAAATATATACGGACTCAAGTATGCTGGAATGTCTGCCAAGTAATAAAACCTGCGGAGCTTGTCACCAACTTCAAGGTGCTTGCTTGATTCCTTGAGGTACTCACTTTTATATGATTTATCATCTTCTTTCTCGATTAGAAGGCCTTGATTATCATTTTTGACGGAGAAGACAAAATTTTCTTTCTCTTTATCGAGTACATCTTTCTCATACTTTTTTAACTCTCGTTTAAACTTGATGTAGTTCTTAATAAATCCAATAGGGTTGGTACTTCTTACAAATTCAGGTTCTTTCAGATGTACTAGCTCACTGGATACAAAGGGTTTGTTCTGAATAACTTCTGCCTGAGCCTCTATAACATCCATTAACCGTCTGATTTCCGCTTTGAGTACTTCTACCACGCTATCATCTACATCTGGGTATATTGAAAGTAATTGTTTCTCTAGTTTTTCTATATGTTTCACCAAATATATTTTTAAAATCACTTACAAGTCTGGATACTGGTTCTAAGTTTTGTCCACAAAACACGCAATCTCCATCTTCTTTTAAGAGGTTTACTCCATCAGCGATGAAGTTTTTAGTACCATTTTTATTTTTCCAGTTCTTCTCTATATGATCTTGAATATTTTTTTCGGCGGAAGTATCTAAAGTTTGTTGAACTATTCTTAAGAAGTTTTCAAATGTGCTATTCAAGGGAGTTCTGCTTATTAAGGATTTTAAATCTGCAATGTTCCTAAGTCGCTTTATTTCTTCCTCTTTCTTCTTTATTTGTTCTTTGGGATCAACTAACTTAATGGCTTTGATAAATTGCTCAAATGAGCCAATCCCTTGTTTTGCAAATTGCAGCTTTATATCATCTCTCTGTCGTTCCAATTCTACTTGCTTTTTTCTCAACTCATTTAAATTATTTACCTTGAGCTTATATTATCTCCAATAAAAATTCCATGTAAGCATGCCTTATGACCGTGGTTAATTTGATCCCCAATGAAGATATTGTTATGAATGAAATAATTATCAAATATTTGGATATTTGGATCAGACCAGTTGCCATTTTTTAGAGTTAAATGTTTACCATTTTCATCCAGAATATCTATGATAATATCATACGCATACTTAAAAGTTCTCTTACCTTCAATATACTTAATATTGCTGGTACTAAGTGATCTGAGGATTGTAGCAAAAGTACTCTTTCCATGTGTGTTATATCCAAATATTATGGTTTTCTTGAGGAATCGCAAATCATCATTGCCACTACTTGAATAATTTTTAAATTTTCCAACACCCTGAATTTTTAATACTTTACTTATCATACAAATGGATAATAGTTGTAACGCAGGGAAATACAACCATTAATTTCTTCTTCTGACTAGAAGTATAATCAACCCGATTATCACAACTCCAGCAATTCCCATGCTCCAGAGATACAGTGGCGACATCAATACACTTTGTTCTTTGACCTTTATCTCAAGTGAGAATTCTTTGACATCACCAGTTAAGTTAAGTGCTTGTTCGCCTTCAAAACCTTTGTAGGCGATGATGACTCGGTGATCACCTTTTTCTACGTTTTCAAAGTGAGCAATACCATCTTTATCCGTAGTAGTTTCCTGAACTTTTGAATGCATGGTTACTTTTGCACCTGCTACTGGTTGGTCTTGTTCATTTAGAACTTTAACCTTTACCTTATAGCCCTCTACTTCTTGGTCTGACTCAGTGCTAGCAGTTTCATCACCAGATTTATCTCCAATTCCCTCACCACAATCTATCTTGAGCTTCCAGCCCACTTCCAGATTATTTGATTTCTTTAGTTTAGGGTAGGTGTCTTTATTTTCTTCTACTATGTCTTTAGCTTTTGAGCCGTCAGAATAGTACTTTTGTGCAATTGACCATAAGCTATCACCCCATTTAACTGTGTGAGTTTGGCAACTGATCGGTTCTTGTGGTTCTTCGGTCTTTGTTTCAACTGGTGCAGCCTCAAGTGTTGAGTTTGTAAACTTTAGATTGTTATACAAAATATTTGGCTTGGTGGTAGCCTTAATCTCATTTGACCAGTCACCAGGTTTACAACCATTTCCGCCACGGACTTTAAAGTAATAGGTGGTATTAGGTTGTAGATCTTTTACTGTATAAGTCATCCTGCTTTCCGATTTTATTGGCAGTTTATCTGCTCCATAAATATAATCACCAGATTTAATACCATACTTAACAGCATACCTATCTACTGGATCAGCAGCTTCTGTAAAGTACAACATAATAGAGTTAGCATCTTGAGCTATAGCTCCATATAACCAAGGTGGTTGAATGCCTACATCATCACGACATTCATTATCATCATCGTCATCATTTGAACTAGATGAGCTATTAGAACTAGAGGAACTTGAGCTACTTGAAGTTGTTGCTTGACCAAATAATCCAAATACTGAAAACGCTGTGGTAGTACAAGTAACTGTTTTAGCCGTGGTATTTACACTACAGTTACTTAGTGCACTCCAGCTTGAACCATCCCATCTATATATCTTAAGTGTCGATTCCCGAAGACCAGTAATATCAGAATTGGTATATGTCATTGTAACTGTTAAAGCACTATTGAAGCTTGAAATAACCGTATTCACATCACTTAAAGCCTTCATGTCGTAAATATAGTTACCAATCAGTGAATAAGTACTTGGAGTGGAAGTACTATTTAATGTAGCGGTTTTGTCTAAACGCTTAATCTGGAAGTTAGCATCACTACCAGCAAAACCAGATGGAACTGTTAAAGCAATACCAGTACTACTTTCAATCAAATCAACACTGCCTCCAGAAGCTGTGGTAATACTTTGAGTATCACTAGCTTGCACACTTGATGAACCCGTACAACCAGAAGTGGTAAAAGTGTTATCACTGCCGACTCTTTCATTAGTAGCTGCATCTTTTGATCTAACACGGTAATGATAGATAGTACAAGCCTGCAAACCGCTTAAAGTAACTGAATGACTAGTTACTCGTGGAGAAGTATTTGTCTCACTGGTTGTGCTTCCGTAACTGTTAGTTAAACCGTAGTCAACTTTAGATGAACCTTGCTCATCAGTAGTAAAAGTAATTGTTGCACCTGAATTAGTTGTAAAACTTGATAAAGCAGAAAATATTGGTCCATTAGTATCTAGTAACGAAGGCTGATCAATAAAAATCTCTGCAGGTAAATTATACTCACTGCTATCTCTTAAGACATTTGCACCTGTTCCTGTTCTTCCTTGAGATTGTGAAACTGTTATATTATTTCCTGAAGCAGAAGTGGTTAATATTATTTCTATAGTATTATCCGAGATTCTTTCTACACTACTTATAGTTTGGGTTACTCCATCTGCTTTTACAGTAAATCCTCCAATGTTAGTTATAGGTGTTAGTGGTAAAGAATCATCATTGAAAGTTAAAACTATATTAGTTTTATCACTGTTATGAACTATTGATGCTAAACGAGGACCTCTTCCATCTTGACCGCCATAAAATTTTTTTTCCATTGCTGCCCACCAACGATTTGCAGCTGTTTGAATTTCAGAATCAGTTTTAAAGTGTAATCCATCGACACTCAATGTCACATCATAAAGCGATGGCCCATATAAGACATTGGGGTTATCATCCCATGCCTGTTGTTGTGCTAATCTAACGGGATCCAATTCGCTCCCTAGTCTTGAAGAGTAATCTCCAATTTGAGCTACTACTGTACTAACATTAAAATCATATGAAATATCGTCTACAAAATTGTCTAATAAATTATTATATGTGCTTTGGTTTGCTCCTACATTTGATTCACCTTGCCAAAAAAGCACTGCTTTAATATCACCTATATTATTTATTCTCCTATACATTGAACCGTATAAAGTGGTTGTATCACCAGGGTTTGAATCATTTCTTTGCCAATGAGTTATAGTCGTACTGCCTTTTGCTGTTGGTATAAATGCGACGGGAACGTTTTGTGAAGCCATGACCTTTGTTGCAATTAATGGCCAAACTGAGCCACCTCCATTCTCACTACTTACTGCGTCAATTTGACCAATATTACTATCAACCGGATCTACAAGCTCTTTCCAAACATCATCGTTTCCATAAAGAGAACCTTTTAATGTTGGGTGACTATATCCATTATTATTCGTACCTCTACCACTTGCATTACTTTGTCCAGCAATTACAAAAACATCACCAATACCTACATATGATTTACTTGCTGTTGTTGAAATATGGTCAGAAAAACGGACTTCTAAACTACCTTGACCAGCATCTTGATTAGATAAAATCCCACTGAAATTTCCACCTGACAATGATGAGTCAATTACAGTCCATGAGCCATTATTCCAGCGGGCTTCGATTGAAGAATAATCTCCAACATAAGTGCCAGAAATAATAATATTAGCTTTATTTGCAATATTTCTTTGAATAACCTGATACGATACTGGAGATGTAATTAATAGGGATGAAGTATCAACAATAAATGTATCACTAGAATTACTTGTAACATTATTAGCTACATCAGTTGCTCTAATATAGATAGTATGAGAACCATCATCTAATGGTGTTGAAATTGCGCAAGTAAAAGCTTCATTGGACTCATCAAAACTACCATCATC
>Ga0207935_1000002_pt1 | contig 128556 bp, 125 predicted proteins | sample LakMenEpi30Aug10_FD_150746 | JGI IMG/M metagenome (GOLD analysis project Ga0207935, IMG submission 150746) | Freshwater microbial communities from Lake Mendota, WI - 30AUG2010 deep hole epilimnion (SPAdes) | ecosystem: Environmental > Aquatic > Freshwater > Lake > Epilimnion/Euphotic zone ...
AGTAACTGCATCTGCCTGAGGACCCTTTGGTCCCTGGACAACTTCAAACGTTACTGACTGACCCTCTTCAAGGGACTTGTAGCCGTTTCCTTGGATAGCGGAATAGTGAACGAATACGTCCTGTCCGCCGCCATCAACAGCAATGAAACCAAAACCCTTTTCAGAGTTGAACCACTTAACTGTACCTGTTGCCATTTACTTTCCTTCGGTATTTTTGGGGACAAACGTGAATTCCACGTTCGCCAGTCTTTCCGTTCTACAGCGATACCGATTCAAGCAAGAGCTATCAAGCGGGTACTGATAAGCGTTGGACTAGGGCGAAGCGTACCCTGAATAAGCGGGCCAAAAAAACGTGCTCAAAAAAGCTCTTGGCAAGACTCTTGAGATAGGTGAGGATGCGGCTCTGGCTGCAGGCAGCCAATTGATAGCCGAAGCGCAGACGAGATAGATGGACTGGGGAAGGTCGCATCTGTCAGGAGATGCGAACTTCGTCTATCAGGAGTTGCCATGTCCTTGCTACACCCGATCGGAATCGGCCCGACTCATGGGCGGATTCATATTTATTCTGCACCGAAACCCGTTCTATCGCATATCAATTGGTCGCTCAATGAAGTTCTGGGCGCTCCCATCGAATTGAAATGGTCACCACAACCACTCGCTGTTGGAACATGGCGAGCAGCAATCGCGTGGCATGGAAGTTTTGGCGCTGGTGCGCGAATCGCGAGCGCCCTGCGAGGTTGGCACTATCTTCGATTTGAAGTTTATGAGTCAGCATTAAACGGCAGCGATGGATCGTTATTTATGTTTACGCCAGAACTTGGTTTGTATCGGGCAAATGTTGGTCCGCATGGCGACATCATGATGAGCGAATATCAGGTCACAAACGCTATTTCTGCAAACCTCAAGGAAAGTGATGTCATTTCTCAACTTGAGAGATTACTTGGAAAGCCGTGGGATCAATCTTTAGAACCATTCCGACAGATTGAGATAGATGGAATTGATGATTGCGCTGGTAGAATTTCAGTATGAGCGAAATCGAAAAAACAAAATCAATAACACTGATTGTTGCGGCCACCATCGTTGCAATCGCCATGGGGCTTGGACTTAATCAAGTTGGAAGTGGCTTTGCGTCTCGCTCAAATGAGGGCATCACAGTCACTGGCTCTGCACGTGTTGATGCTAAAGCGGATAAAGCTGTATGGACCTTGAATGCAGAACAAGTGGCTCCCACTATCTCTGAATCAGTCCGCAAGGTTGGCATCGCAACCCAGGCCGTCACAAAATATCTCACTGATGGGGGAGTGTCATCTGAGTCGATTGAACTCGGTTCAGTCTCCGCCTATCCACAAGAAGAGTATTCAAACGGAAATAGCACTGGTCGAATTTTGAATTACCGCGCATCGCGTTCAATCACAGTCCGTAGCGATGATGTCGAGTTGATTGCAAAACTCAGCAACGGAATCGGAGCTCTTCTCGAATCCGGTGTCAGCGTTACAAACTATGGCCCACAGTTTTATGTTTCCAAGTTAAGTGAACTACGCCCAGAACTTCTCAAGCAGGCGATGGAAGATGCCCAAGTACGCGCCGAAGCGATTGTTGAGGCGACAGGTGGCAAAGTCGGCAGCGTCATGAGCGTGCGTTCTGGCCCATTCCAAGTGACATCACCGGATTCGGTCGACATTTCTTCTGGTGGTTATTACGACACTACGACCATCGACAAGACGATCACATCTACTGTGAGCGTCATGTTCAACGTTGACTAACTTCTGTTAATCAACCAGACCTGAACGCTCATCGCTTTCACAAGCGTAGTGTCGCTGGGCTTCTTCAATGATGGATTGAAATCATTGATGTAAGCGGTCGAATCAAAAACCGTTCTAAAAGAATCTCCCCATGTGCGATTGGGGAGCGTGAATGTGTGATCCTCAAGGTCGCTATTGAGGATGATGAAGAGCCCTTGATTATGAGTGGCATCAACGCTGAGCGCTAAGTGTCGTATCGAACTGTCTTGCCAGTTATGAGAAGTCATCTCAAGTCCATCACTGCCAAACCATGCAATATCTTTACGTTTTGTGCCTTGATCAAGTTCACCGGTGAAGAACTGTTCGGTCACATCAACCATGTAAGTCGAACGAATTCGAGCCAACGCCGCAACAGTCTCAATCAGGTCTTCTTGGATTTCATCACGCGTCCACGAGAGCGCCCAACCGCCACCAAAATTCTCTACTGCGTCATCTGCAAGATGCGGAGAGAGTGAGTACGCATTATTGGAACCATTTTGGGTGCGGGAAACTTCATCGCCCATAGAGATCATCGGTACGCCTGATGAGAGCATCAGGGTTGCCATGATTGATTTCTTTAGTTGATTACGTCTCTGATTTATCGAATCATCATCAGCAGGGCCTTCGACACCAAGATTCCAGGATCTATTAGTGTCACTGCCATCTCTATTCTCTTCTTGATTGGCTTCATTGTGTTTGTGATTGTAGGAAACAAGATCGTGAAGAGTGAATCCATCGTGAGCTGTGACGAAATTGATTGATGATGTTGGTCCTCGGAAGTAGAAAATGTCGTGAGAACCAGCGACCCGCGAAGCCAGATCTGAGACGCCGTTGCTGTGGCCGCGGGCGCTGTCTGCCAGCCAGAACTGCCTTGTAGCGTCTCGGTAGGCGTCATTCCACTCTCGCCACGGATGCGGGAAGTCGCCCAAGGCATAGCCTGCAACATCCCAAGGCTCTGCAATGAGTTTTCGCTCGCGCAATATTGGGTCTGAAGAGATTGCCGAAATCAATGGCCCATACGTATCAATCCCATTATCACCTCGTGAGATTGCCGTAGTGAGATCAAATCTAAATCCATCGACTCCAACAATCTGACTCCACCAATGGAGTGAATCAATAATCATTCTGGTGACAAAGGGTCGCCGCGAATCTACGGTATTGCCGCATCCGGTCACATCGTCGTACTGGTCATCAGCGCTATGACGATAGAAAGTCTTGTTATCGATTCCCCTCAATGAATAGGTAGGTCCTTGACGGCCTTCTTCAGCAGTGTGGTTATATACAACATCGAGAATCACTTCAATTCCTGCGGCATGAAGAGCATCGATACTTTCTTGTAGTTCTCTCACAGGATCATCTGTTGCGGCATATCCGCGATGCGGAGCAGAAAAAGCGAGAGGGTTATAGCCCCAATGATTGCTGCGGCCTCGAGCGTGAGTATGAATCTCTGTAACAAAGTGATGAATGGGAAGAAGTTCGAGCGCGGTTACTCCCAGTCGGGTGAGATATTGAATGGTTGAGGGATGGCCAAGTGCTTTGTAGGTACCGCGTTCCTTCTCAGGAATTTCAGAATTGTTTTTAGTCAATCCACGAACGTGAGCTTCGTAGATGAATGTTCGCTTCCATGGGGTGCGTGGGCGATGAATGATTCGCGGTGCATGTGCAGTAACGACAGACAAGGGAACAAAACCGAGTGAGTTTCTCTCATCGCGAAGCATCGGATCCCCATTGCCCAGAGCATCATCAGCGCGGTGACCAAAAATTTCTGGGGAGTACACAACTTCGCCATCAAGTAAGTGCGCGTAGGGATCGATCAAAACTTTGGCAGAATTAAATCTCCATCCTTGCTCTGGTCGCCATGGTCCATAAACGCGATATCCGTATCGTTGACCGGCGCGAATGCCGGCTAAGTAGCCATGCCAGATAGGTCCATCTCTATGGGCCAGTGAAAATCTCGTTTCAACCCATCGTCCATGGGATTGATCAAAGAGACAGACTTCGACCGCGTCGGCCGCAGGAGCCCAGAGCGCAAAGTCGGTCCCCCCTTCCGTTGGGTGGTTTCCCAGGATGTGGGGATTGGCCGGCTTCACCTTGCTATTCAAGCATCAATCGAGTGGTCTATCGCCTCTTCAAGACCCGAGAAAACTCGGCTGGAGGGCGAGGTTACTGACCAGTAACATAACCGCCATGAAGATTGCAATCTGCGTCAAGCAAGTTCCCGACTCGTGGGCTGAAAAAAAGATGGTCAATGGTGCGCTCGATCGCGAGAGCGTTGATGCAGTTCTCAATGATCTCGATGAGTATGCGATTGAAGAAGCACTTCGCATCGTAGAGCCCCTCAATGAAGGTAAAGAGACTCCGGAACACACCATCACATTAATTTCGATGGGACCAGATCGGGCCACAGAAGCGATTCGCAAAGGTCTATCCATGGGAGCCGATAGCGGCGTTCTTGTTACTGATGCTTCGCTTGCAGGATCGGATGCAATTGCGACATCTCGAGTTTTGGCCGAAGTAATCAGTAAAGGTGGATTTGATTTAGTTTTCTGTGGAACAGAATCAACCGATGCTCGCATGAGCGTTATCCCTGCGATGTTGGCAGAACGACTTGGCTGGGCCCAACTCACCTTCGCCGGTTCTGTCAAAGTCGATGCCGCTGCATCAAAAGTTGAAATTGCACGCATGACAGAAAGTGGCGTCGAGACAATGTCGGCGAACTTCCCTTGTGTCATCAGCGTGATTGAGAAGATTAATGAGCCACGCTACCCATCATTTAAGGGCATCATGGCTGCAAAGAAAAAAGTTATCGAAAACAAGTCACTTGCAGATCTTGGAATTTCATCTTCTGATGTGGGCAGCGTTGGAGCATGGAGCATCGTTGCTGATGCACAAGCTCGACCACCGCGAGATAAAGGAATCAAGATTGAAGATTCTGGCGATGGCGGAAGCAAATTAGCGGATTACCTTGCCGAGAAGCGATTGGTGTGATGATGACAAATATTTTGATACTTGCAGATCACGAGGCAGGAAAAGTCGCAAAAACTGCGGCTGAATTAGCGACTTTTGCTAAGCGAGGAGGGTCACCTCTAGCTGTACTTCTAGCTCCTGCCGGCCAGGCCGATGCGCTCGGATCTCAACTTGCTAACACTGAAATCGAAAAAGTCATTGCAGTCGAGAGCGATGATTTTGCTCGTCACGGAATCGCTGCCATGGTGGATGCTCTAGCTCAGATTATTGAATCTCAGAAACCTAGCGCTGTGCTGATTGCTTCATCAGCGCGTGGCAAAGAGATTGCCGGTCGACTTGCAGTTCGCATCAACAGTGGCGTTATCACAGATGCGATTGATCTTGCAGCAGACCTCGGAGCAACCCAATCTGTTTTCGGAGGATCATTTACTGTTTCATCACGAGTCAAGACTGGAATCCCCGTCATCACTCTTCGACCAAGTGCCATCGAACCAGCTGCAACGTCGCAGACTCCTGCTATTGAAAAAGTAAGCATTACGATCTCTGAGAAAGCGAAATTAGTGACAATCTCAAATACCCAACCAGCTGTTAAGGGTGGTCGTCCAGAACTTACCGAAGCAAAGATTGTCATCTCAGGTGGTCGCGGTACTAATGGTGACTTCACTCAAGTTGAAGCGATGGCTGATCTTCTTGGCGCAGCAGTCGGTGCGTCGCGAGCTGCAACTGATGCTGGTTGGTATCCACACACACATCAAGTAGGGCAAACAGGCAAGACAGTTAGCCCTCAACTATATGTAGCATGCGGAATCTCCGGTGCGATTCAACATCGCGCAGGTATGCAGACATCAAAGACCATCATCGCGATCAATAAAGATCCCGAGGCGCCCATCTTTGACCTGGCAGATTTCGGAGTAGTGGGTGACTTGTTTGCGGTTCTGCCGCAAGCCCGTGAAGCCATCGCTTCCAAGCGCTCATAATTGATTTCTTCGATCGTCACCTAGAATTGGCGTATGTCCCGCGTCTATCTTGATAATGCTGCCACGACGCCTATTTCAGAGGTTGCTCTCCAAGCGCTCATCGAACAATCGCGCCGTCTAGGCAACCCATCGAGCCTTCACACTTATGGTCGTACCGTCCGAAAAGAGTTGGAAGAAGCGCGCGAGAAGCTTGCTGGATTCATCGGATGCCATTCAACTGAAATCATCTTCACTGGTTCGGGTACTGAAGCAAATAACCTAGCGCTCAAGGGAATCTATTGGCATCGCAATCAAGCCGATCCGCAACGCACGGTCGTTGTGATTTCTGACTTTGAGCATCATGCAGTCCTGGATCCAGCCCAATGGCTCTCAGATTTCAGCGGCGCTGAAGTAATTAAGGCACCTGTCACGCCTGATGGATTTATCGATCTCAATGCACTGACAGAGATCATTGCTGCTCGAGGTCATGAAATTGCTCTGCTGAGCATTATGCACTCCAATAATGAAGTCGGCACAATCCAACCAATCAAGGAAATTGTGGCCATTGCTGATGCATACGAGATTCCAGTTCATACCGATGCAATTCAAAGTCTAGGAAAAGTTCCGCTTTCCTTTAAAGATCTTGGCGTTTTTGCCATGACTATTAGCGCTCACAAGATTGGCGGGCCAGTCGGAGTCGGTGCACTCATCTTAGAAAAAGGCGTGGACATTACTCCAGTCCTTCATGGCGGTGGACAAGAGAGAGATATCCGAAGCGGGACTCTCAATGCAGCAGGAATTGTCTCCTTTGTTGCGGCAACTCAATCTGCTTTCCGTGACATCGAATCGAATCGCGAAAAAGTAGATCAACTGCGTAAGAAGTTAATCGAGGTCATTCGTGGTGAGATTCCCAATGCGCGACTCAATGGACCAGAACACGGAGCGACGCTTCCCGGGATTGCTAACATCTCTTTTCCTGATACCGAGAGCGATGCACTTCTCGTCCTCTTTGATGCAGAGGGGATTGCGTGCTCGACGGGATCTGCTTGTAGCGCGGGAGTCCAAGAAGCGAGCCACGTGTTGATGGCTATGGGGCTAAGCCAGAAAGAAGCACGCTCATCTCTGCGATTTTCCCTGGGTACGAGCAATACTGACAGCGATATCGAATATCTTCGTACCTGCATTAAGCGCGTGATTGATCGGGCGCGCGCGGCCTATCGCGTTTAGTCGCGAGGGATGGTTCGAGAGAAGAAGTAAGGATTATGAAGCTAATCGCAGCAATGAGTGGCGGGGTCGACTCTGCTGTGGCTGCTGCGCGCGCAAAAGAAGCTGGTCATGACATTATCGGTGTGCACTTAGCGCTCTCGAAGAATCCCAAGAAGTATCGCTCTGGCGCCCGTGGTTGTTGCACTATTGAAGATTCTCATGATGCACGTCGCGCGGCCGATGTCATCGGAATCCCGTTCTATATCTGGGATATGTCAGACGAATTTCACGAAGGTGTCGTTGAGAATTTCTTAGCTGAATATGCTGCGGGCAATACTCCGAACCCTTGTCTACGTTGCAATGAGAAGATTAAATTTGCGGCTGTCCTCGATCGCGCCCAAGCTATGGGTTTTGATGGTGTCGTGACGGGGCATTACGCACAAACCCAAGATTCAGATCAAGGCAGACTTTTATATCGCGCAATTGATCCTGCAAAAGATCAGTCTTATGTTTTGGCTGTCCTAAACCGCCAGCAACTTCAAGGTGCATTCTTTCCTTTGGGCGACACCACCAAAGAGAACGTCCGTCTAGAGGCACAGAATCGCGGTTTATCAGTTGCTCTCAAGCCCGATAGCCATGACATCTGCTTTGTTCCATCAGGAGACAACGCAGGATGGTTACGTGAGAGATTAGGTAGCGAAGTCGGACCGATAGTTGATGAGTCAGGAAATAAGCTCGGAGAACATAAAGGTGCATATACCTACACAATCGGACAACGTAAAGGATTGGGACTGACTGTTCCGGCCAAGGGCGGCGAACCACGTTATGTTCTCAAGATCGAGCCAGTCACAAATACTGTGGTGGTCGGAAACCGTGACGCATTAGCAATTTCCGAGATTTACGGCGCACAACCGATTTGGTGTGGGCCAACTCCCGAAGCCACAGAAACAGTGCCATATAAGGGTTTTGTGCAGGTACGCGCACATGGAACGCCCCACCGCTGTACATACTTCCGCACCATCGTTGAGGGAACTGAAACTCTAGTTGCGATAGTCGATGAACCAATCTTTGGCTTGGCTCCGGGTCAGGCAATGGTCATTTACGATGACGAAAGAGTCGTGGGATCGGCGACAATTACAGGTACTCGATAGCGATGGATTCAAGCAATGTCCGCCGAGAGATGGCAGAACTTTCCGAACAAATTCGTGATCACCAATATCGATATTACGTATTAGATAAACCAATCGTTTCGGATGCTGAATTCGACGAGCTCTGGAAAAAGCTCAACGCGCTGGAAGGCAAACATCCCGAGCTACGTGATCCACACTCTCCGACTCTGGATGTCGGGGGAGGGTTTGCTACGCATTTTGATCAGTTCGATCATCGAGAAAAAATGATGAGCCTCGACAATGTCTTTAGCGACGAAGAGCTTGACGCGTGGTTTGAACGTGCAAATAAAGAGGGCTCTATTGACTCTTGGCTCTGTGAAGTAAAGGTAGATGGCTTAGCTATCAATCTTCTTTACGAGAAGGGTCGTTTGGTTCGTGCGCTTACCCGAGGAAACGGCACTACTGGTGAGGATGTCACAGTAAATATCAAGACCATCTCATCTGTGCCCCAAGAGCTCAAGGGCGATTCATTACCTTCTTTAGTCGAAGTACGAGGCGAAGTCTTCTTTCCTTTAGAAAAGTTTAATGAACTAAACGAATCGCTAGAAGAAGCAGGAAAGAGCGTTTTTGCTAATCCTCGAAACGCCGCAGCAGGATCGCTACGACAGAAAGACCCTAAGGTAACCGCCTCTCGCCCTCTTGCCATGGTGGTTCATGGAATTGGCGCAATCGAAGGATTCGATTTTGATACCCAAAGCCAAGGTTATGAAGCGATGAAGAAGTGGGGACTTCCCACCAGCAAGCGCTTCAAAGTCGTTAAAAACAAGGCTGAAGTCAAGGCTTTCATCCAGTATTACCTCGAACATCGACATTCAGTCGAACATGAGATTGATGGCGTGGTCATCAAAGTAAATGAGCGATCACAACAAAGATCACTAGGTTCGACATCGCGAGCTCCCAAGTGGGCGATTGCCTATAAGTACCCTCCAGAAGAGGTCACAACAAAACTTCTCGACATTCGCGTCAGTGTTGGTCGCACCGGAAGAGTTACACCATTTGCTTTTATGGAGCCAGTTCGCGTTGCCGGCTCTACAGTAACCAATGCGACCTTGCATAACATCGAAGAGGTTCAACGCAAAGGTGTGTTGATTGGGGATACAGTCGTCTTACGTAAAGCCGGAGATGTCATTCCCGAAGTTCTAGGACCTGTTATTGAAAAGCGAACAGGAAAAGAGTTCGCATTTGAGATGCCAGATAATTGCCCAGAGTGCGGTAGCAAGTTGCGGGCAATCTCCGAAGGTGATGTAGATATCCGCTGCCCCAACTCTGCCAGCTGTCCTGCTCAATTGCGTGAACGCATTTTTTATATTGGCTCTCGCGCCGCTCTTGATATTGATGTGCTGGGCTATGAAGCAACAAATGCGTTACTGAGTGAGAAATTGATAACTGATGAATCAGATATCTTCAACCTCACTGCAGAAGATCTGGTGAAGAGCGAATTCTTCCGTAAGAAAGATGGAGCACTCGGCGCAAATGCCGAGAAACTCCTGCTCGCACTCGAGGAAGCAAAGAGCCGTCCGCTCTGGCGAGTATTAGTCGCGCTCTCAATCCGCCATGTTGGCCCCACAGCTGCACAAGCCTTAGCAAAATCATTCGGTTCCATTCCCGCAATCGCTCAAGCAACAGTGGAAGAGCTCGCTGCAGTTGATGGAGTCGGAAACGTGATTGCCGAGAGCATTCAGGAATGGTTCAGTGAGAAATGGCATCAAGCAATCGTCAAAAAATGGGCGGCAGCTGGCGTCACTATGGAGGGCGTTGCCAGCTCAACCAAGCCGCAGACGTTGTCGGGCCTGACGCTTGTGGTTACTGGCTCCTTGGAGAATTTCACTCGAGATGGCGTAAGTGAGGCGATAACTGAACGGGGTGGCAAAGCAGCGTCATCAGTCTCGAAGAAGACCGACTATGTCGTTGTGGGAGATTCACCTGGATCTAAAGCGGCGCGCGCCGAGGAGTTAGGCGTGGCGATTATTGATGAAGCTACCTTTATTCAATTATTGGAAAATGGCCCTGCGCCGAAGAAATAGGTTTCAACTTTGGCCAGAGTTTAAGAAGAGTTAGGATGGGGTTATGACCAAGGCATTAATCGCACATGCTGCGCAGAAGCTGTTTAGTGAAGTTGGCGAAAAAGGTCGCGAGTTGCCCGCATCTCCAGTCTTCTTCGGAGTCTTCACATTTGCAGTCCTCATGTTGATGCTGTATCTCGTGTTGCGCCTTGATCGCGACTAAAAGAGTCGGAATTTTCGGTGGGACTTTTGATCCCATCCATAACGGCCATCTTCATCTCATCAAAGAAATCGCACGCGCTGGAATTTTTTCCACCTTAGTAATCGTTCCCGCTGGAAATCCCTGGCAGAAAAAGCCGCTCGTATCTGCAGCAGATCGACTTGAGATGACTCGTTTAGCTTTATCAGGACTCTCACCAGAAAATTGCGAAGTTATCGTCAGCAACTTTGAAGTTATGAATTCAGAACCCTCGTATGCAATCAATACTGTTGCGCATCTTCAAGAATTGATGAGTAGCGCTGAACTCACATGGATTGTAGGCAGTGATGCTGTGAGCTCACTCAAGGATTGGCATCAGGTCGAAAAACTTGCAGCCATGGTCGAATTCCTTGTCATTGTGCGTCCTGGATTCGAAGTGCAAAGCCGACTCTTGCCTCAGGAGATCCGTTGGAGTGCGCTGGAAGTTGGTGCGCTTGATATCTCAGCCACCAATGTGCGACAAGCTCTTGCACGCCACGAAGATGTATCAGGATTGATACCGACAAATGTGGCTGGTTACATCACGAGTAAAGGACTATATGGCGCCGCGTAAATCGACGATAGAGCTCACTCAGAAGGCTGCCTTTGCCGCCATCGATAAGTTGGGGACTGATCTCGTAGCAATCGATCTTTCTGAGCAGATGGTTCTCAACGAGGTATTTCTGCTTGTTAGCGGCCAGAACGAGAGACAGATCGATTCAATAGCAGATGAAATCGAACGCAAATTAACTCTTGTTGGCGAGAAGCCAGTTCGACGTGAGAATTCGGAACATTGGATTTTGCTCGATTATGAAGATCTCGTTGTGCACATCCAGACGGAGGAAATTCGCCAGTATTACATGCTTGATCGTCTATGGAATGACTGCCCAACACTTGAACTCGATGCTGTTAAAGAAGCTGAGAGTTTCAAGAAGGGGGAAAAGTAAATGAGCCGCCCTTCTCAACGTGTAGTTCTCTGGCGACATGGACAGACAGATTGGAATATTGAAAATCGATTCCAAGGCCATTCTGATATTCCTCTCAATGACACAGGAATTCGCCAAGCTGAGCGAGCCGCACCTTTACTCCTTGGACTACAGCCATCGAGAATCATCTCTAGCGATTTGATTCGAACCCAACAAACAGCTGCTGCGTTATCAAAGATTTCCCAACTCAGCGTCACTGTAGATGCAGGTTTGCGTGAAACGCATGGCGGCAATTGGGAAGGTAAAACCGGTGCTGAGAATCGAGCAGCGGACTTCGATAGATTTGTGAATTGGCTCGACGGAGATGATGAGCCTGCAGGTCAAACTGGTGAGAGAAGAAGTGCAATTGCCCAACGTGCAGTTGATGCAATTGAGCGAGCGCTCGAGCCAAGCGTCTCAACTCTGATTGTTGTCACTCATGGTGGCACTGCTCGTTGCATCATTGGAAAATTGCTTGATATGCCGATGAATCAATGGTCAGCAGTTGGTGGTTTGTCCAATGCATCGTGGTCAATCCTTGAAAATGGGCATCACCGTAAGGGTTGGGTACTTGTCGAACATAATTCAGGTTCACTTCCTGAGCCGATCTACGGAGAGGAAAGCGGCGCCTAGTTCGGGTAAGGTCTGCCGCGCAATACACGTTCGGGGCTATGGCGCAGCTGGTAGCGCACCTGCATGGCATGCAGGGGGTCAGGGGTTCAAGTCCCCTTAGCTCCACTCGATGACAGAAGAAAACAGAAACTCCAGACTGCCGCTGCAGCACATACCTCGCGGTTGGTCTGCGCGTGACCTGGCAAATCTCGAAGGCAAGAGATTCCTTATTACTGGCGCCACAAGCGGCATAGGTAAAGAATCAGCGCGCGAATTAGTTCGTGCAGGCGCCCACGTAATCATCTCGGGCAGAAATCCGGAGAAAGCGGAACAAACAAGAAAAGAACTCTCAAGCGATCGAGTATCTACTTTGATCCTGGATCTTGCAGATCTCAACAGTATTCGGAAAGCTGCCCGTGAGGTGACTGAAGAGATTGATGTGTTAATCCTCAATGCAGGCGTCATGGCTGTGCCGTTTACTAAGACTGCTGATGACTTTGAATTACAGATGGGCACTAATCATCTTGGCCACTTTGCTTTCGCCGGTTTGATTGCCGATCGAATTACTTCACGAGTCGTCTCGGTTTCTAGCCAGGCTCATCGCACTGGATCATTTGCTGATGGTTCAATCGAGAGTATTCGAGATATATGTTTAGGTCGCAATAAGTACCAAGCATGGGGCGCATACGGAGCAAGCAAGTTAGCTAATCTGCTCTTTACTTTTGAACTTCAGCGCATAGCAACCGCGCGAAAGTATCCCTTCAATGCGTTTGCTGCTCATCCAGGATATTCCAATACCAACTTACAGAGCGTTGGTCCACAGATGCGAGGTAGCGTTGTTGAAGAGAGAGCAACAGCATTTATGAATTCGATTGTTGCGCAATCTGCATCTCGCGGCGCGCTACCAACTCTATGTGCCGCAACTTTCCCAAATCTCTACGGTGCTTCCTATATCGGCCCAGATGGATTGCTTGAGATGCGTGGATATCCAAAAGCAACTCGCGCCCGAGCTATTGCGTACGACCAAAACCTCGCCCGCAATCTCTGGAGCGTCAGCGAGGAATTAACCGGCGTTCAGTGGCGGTAACCTACGCACATGCATGAGGCGTACGACTTTCATCAAGTCCAAGAGAAGTGGCTTCCGATTTGGGATCAAATCGCGCCATTTCGCTCGGGCAGAGCAGATGATCCACGCCCTAAAAAATATGTCCTGGATATGTTTCCTTATCCATCAGGCGATCTGCATATGGGACATGCGGAGGCTTACGCACTCGGCGATGTGATTGCTCGCTATTGGGTCCAAAAAGGGTTCAATGTTATGCACCCCATTGGATGGGATGCTTTCGGTCTACCTGCAGAGAATGCTGCAATCAAGCGCAATGAAGATCCAAGTATCTGGACGTACGAAAATATCAATGTCCAGAAAGCTTCCATGCGTCGTTATGCATGTTCTTTCGACTGGGATCGCGTCCTCTATACCTGTGACCCCGAGTACTACAAATGGAATCAATGGATATTCCTCAAGATGTACCAAGAAGGTCTGGCATATCGAAAAGACTCCGCCGTTAATTGGTGTCCATCATGCCAAACAGTCCTTGCTAACGAACAAGTAGTTGCCGGACTCTGCGAGCGATGCGATAACTCTGTCACCAAGAAGAAATTGAACCAGTGGTATTTCAAGATCACTGACTATGCCGAGCGTCTCTTGCACGATATGCAGGAACTCGAAGGAAAGTGGCCAGAAAAAGTTCTGACCATGCAGCGTAACTGGATTGGAAAATCATCGGGCGCGGAAGTCACATTTGAGATCGAAAATAGAAATAAGCCGGTCGTTATCTATACGACTCGACCAGACACACTGCATGGAGCAACCTTCATGGTTGTTGCTGTTGATAGCGATCTAGCGCGTGACCTCGTAAGCGGCACAGAAGTTGAAGCTCAATTTAATAAGTATTTCGATTCGGTCAAAGCTGCCAGCGATATTGATCGCTTGGCAACTGATCGTCCAAAGACGGGAATTTTCCTTGGCAGATACGCCATCAACCCTGTCAATGGCGAGAAGTTACCTATTTGGGCGAGTGACTACGTACTCGCAGATTACGGAACAGGCGCCATCATGGCGGTTCCTGCTCATGATCAACGAGATCTAGATTTTGCCCGCGCTATGAAATTGCCAGTTCGCGTGGTTGTCCAGACTGAAGAAGAAGATCCTTCCACTTCTGGAATTGCCACCAGCGGAGATGGCGTGATGATTAACTCAGGTTCAATTAATGGACTCCGTAGTTCAGATGCGATTTCGCAGATCATCTCAGAACTCGAGGCAAAGTCGCTCGCGAAAGCTTCGCAGAATTACCGTTTGCGTGATTGGCTGATTTCGCGTCAACGTTATTGGGGAACTCCGATCCCAATAATCCACTGTGAAAAGTGTGGTGAAGTTCCTGTTCCTGACCAAGAACTTCCAGTCAAACTCCCTGATTCATCGACACTTGACCTAAAACCTAAGGGAACATCACCACTTGCAACGGCGCATGACTGGGTCAATGTGTCATGTCCACAATGTGGCGGAAAAGCTCTTCGTGATACCGACACTATGGATACCTTCGTAGATTCTTCGTGGTACTTCTTACGGTATACGAGCGTGAATGCGCACGATGTTCCATTTAATAAAGAAGAAGTTGAGAAGTGGTTACCAGTCGACCAATATGTCGGCGGCGTCACCCATGCCATCTTGCACCTTCTGTATTCACGCTTTTTTACCAAAGCGCTTCATGACATGGGTTATCTCAATTTCACTGAACCGTTTACCCGCCTTCTGAATCAGGGCATGGTAATCATGGATGGTTCGGCCATGAGCAAGAGCCGTGGAAATCTGGTCCGACTCTCAGATGAGTTAGAGAAACATGGCGTTGATGCGATTCGACTCACGATGGTATTCGCTGGACCTCCAGAAGATGACGTCGATTGGGCCGATGTATCTCCGGCCGGTTCGGCAAAGTTCCTCAATCGCGCCTGGCGTCTTGCCGGCGATGTCACAAGCGCCCCAGGTGTTGATGTTTCTCAAGGTGACCTTGCGTTGCGAAAAGTTGCCCATAAGTCGTTGCATGACATCTCGTTTGCGGTCGAGTCATTCCGTTTCAATGTTGCCGTTGCTCGCATCATGGAATTAGTGAATGCCACCCGCAAAGCGATTGATTCTGGCTGCGGACCGACAGATCCGGCGGTGCGAGAAGCCGTTGAAATTGTGGCTATTTCGCTCTCACTCATTGCCCCTTACACAGCAGAAGAGATGTGGCAGAAATTGGGCCACCAGCCATCTGTTGCGCTGGCTGGGTGGCCTACTGTTGATCCTGCACTTCTGACGGAAGATTCTGTTACAGCTATCTTCCAAATTAATGGCAAAATCAAGTCGCGTGTAGAAGTTTCGCCAGATATCTCTGATGCCGAACTTGAGGCGATGGCTATGAAAGATAGCGCGGTTGCGAGTGAGCTTACTGGCGTGACCCCTAAGAAAGTGATCACCAAAGCACCGAAGTTCGTCAATATAGTTCTGTAGATAGTTCTGTAGATAGTTCTGTAGTCCTTTCTTTCACTTCCGTACTTTCCACAAGAAAAATTCTCCACCTTTCTCGACCGGTTATCACTCTGTGTGCAAGAGATTTGATTTCATCGCGCCATGAATATCGAATACATGAGAGAGAAATTCCAGGACTACACAGACCCACAACGCAGAGCTCTCGTATTTGTCTCACTCGTCGCTGTGAGCTTTGCGATTTTTCTTTTTTCAACAACCCGGGGAAGTGCTGTTGCTCAAGAGTCTCCCGGGCCACAACTTTCCATCGCTCCTGTCACCAAGACGATTTTGGTCCATGTCGCAGGCAAAGTTAGGCGTCCAGATGTTTATCCACTTCTGCAAGGATCACGTGTTGCCGATGCAATCAAAGCAGCTGGCGGCGCCAAGAAGGGCGTCAATCTAGGTGAGATCAATCTGGCTCGCGTGCTCGTTGATGGTGAGCAGATCTACGTGGGTTATGTGTCTAAAGTTGGCCCATCTCAAGGTCGCACTCAATCCAAAACCTTTACTGGAATCATCAATATCAATCGTGGCACCAAAGCTGAATTTGATTCTTTGACGGGAATCGGTCCGGTTATCGCCGGACGGATCATTAACTACCGAAGCTCAAATGGACCTTTCATGGCCATTGAAGATCTACTGAAAGTCTCTGGGATCGGTTCTAAGACTCTTGATCGGATTAGGCCGAGATTGAGCCTATAAAGCCAGCCCAGATCGTTGATCTACGCCTCTTTTTCTACGCAGCCGGGATTTGGGTCGGCGCTCTCTCGTCAAGCTCTTTTGGTTGGCAGTTCACTGTCGTGCTGGCTGGAATCTCCTGTGCGCTCTGGGTAGTTGCTCGGCGATATTGGTTAATTGCGTTAGCGCTACTCATTGGCAGCGTTACATATTCTCTCCATGCAGCAACACTGCAAGAGAGCGTAATCGCTAAGGCAGCTCTATCGCGCCAAGAGGTAATCGCAGAAGTCGTTGTCACAAGTGATGTGAAAAAAACCAAGCATCGAGTTCGAGGTTCGACCCTGAATCAACCCCAGAGTTCTTTCCTAGCGCGAGCAGAATCAGTTCAGTTTGTTGATCAGAGTTATCAACTCCGCTTGCCGGTACGAATACTCTTTCGTGACGAGATCAACCTTGTGCCAGGTGATCGTCTCCAATTCAAGGGAACCTTCATTGTCACAAAAGAGAGGCGAGTGGCTGCGACTCTCATCTCCACCGAAGAGCCAGAGCGAATCGAAGGGGCTGGTGAATTAGCCCAGAAACTTGCAGAAATTCGAGATGGTTTTCGAGAGCAATCACAACGACTAAGTGGCGACGCAGGCGTTTTGATACCAGGCATGATCTTGGGGGATACCTCACTTCAAAGTGAAGAGTTTGCCGAACAGATGCGCAAATCTGGGTTGTCGCATCTGACTGCGGTCAGCGGCGCAAACTTCGCCATTGTCAGCGCCCTAGTTTTTTGGTTATCCCGATTTGTTTTTCGAAGAATGTTGCCGCGAATCGTTGTTACCTCTGGATTTCTCCTTCTCTTTCTCTTGCTAGTGCGACCTTCTCCATCAGTGCTCCGAGCAGGCGTCATGGCGGCAATAATTCTTCTCGCACGAGCAACGGGAAACTCTCGAAGCGCAGTATCGGCCTTAGCGGCAGCCATTTCGATACTTCTTTTGTTGGATCCCTTTCAATCCCACGATCCAGGTTTTGTGCTGTCAGTCCTGGCAACAAGTGGATTGATCTTCTTAGCCCCGGTAATCAAGGTTTTTCTCGAGCGTTTTCTGCCTTCGTGGCTCTCTGAAATCGTGGCAATTTCTACTGCTGCAACGATCCTATGTACGCCTTACATCATCTATCTTTCGGGAGAGATTGCGTTACTGAGCGTGGCCTTCAACATCATCGTCGCTCCCGTTGTAGCGCCAATTACCATCGCAGGTTTTCTTGCAGTTCTGCTCATGCCCCTTCCATCGCTGTCGTGGATTCTTCTTCTCATCTCTCATTGGTTTGCTCGGTGGGTGGTTGCGGTATCAGAGTTTTCTCGTAATTCGCCATCGTGGGGAATTTCGGCTGGGCTCTTTGTGCTCTTTTTCTCTGTGGCAGCTCTGATGTTTCGTCTTCGAGCCAAGAAGCTCTTCATCTCATTGATTCTTACTTTAATAATCGCAATCAATTTCTTTCCACGAGTTGGATTTCCGGGAGCGAATTGGAGATTAGTACAATGCGATGTAGGACAAGGCGATGCTTTAGTTCTCAACCTAGGAGATGCGAGCGCGCTCTTATTTGATGTTGGTCCAAGTCCTGCTTTGATAGATCGATGCCTTAACTCGCTTGGTATATCTAGACTTCCACTTATAGTGATTTCGCATAATCACGCTGATCACTCCTATGGCCTGAACGGAGCTATGAAAGGTCGCGAGATTGGTGAGATTTGGACCAATGGAAATGTCGAAATCCCTAACGAGCTTGGAGCAAGGGTTCGAAGCGTTTCAAGTGGGATGCGAGCACGTATCGCAGATATTGATCTGGAAGTTCTCTGGCCTCGGAATGAACTCTCTCACTTTGAAGGTACAACACTTCCTGGCGACGGTTCAGATGAGAACAATAAGAGCGTAGTTCTTGTCGCCTCTCATGGCGATGTGAAGATCTTGGTCACTGGCGATATCGAGCCCGCCGCACAATCGATGATTGCTCGCGAATTTGCCCTCGAGAGCATCTCTGTTCTTAAAGTTGCTCACCACGGGTCTCGATTTCAAGAGCCCGAGTTTCTGGATGAGATCGACGCCAAGGTTGCTCTGATTAGCGTGGGAGTTGATAACTCCTATGGCCACCCAGACGTAGCGCTCTTGAATTACCTCACCGGCCGTTCGATATCGGTCTACCGTACCGATAAAGATGGACCAATCGCCGTTGCCTGGAGATTTGATGACAGCGCTGGGCGATATATATTCACCACGCAAACAATGCGAAAGGAATGGTGGCGGGTTCAATGGCTTTAAGTAGCATGCTGCTCATTCATGGCGGCGAATCTGTTCTCGCTGACCGCGCACTCGCACAGGCTCTCGCATTACGAGATGATTTTGAGAAGACGGTATTAGATGGAGGAAGTCTCGAGCCCGGCCGTTATACCGAAGCTGTCGCACCATCACTCTTTGCCGACAAAAGAGTTCTTGTCATCCGAGATTTACAAGACGTCATCATCGAAATTCAAGAAGAGATCGAAGCGCAATTCGAACATCTCGATCCGAATCTGCACCTGATATTCCTTCATAAAGGTGGCGTCAAAGGAAAAGCGTTGCTGGAGAAAATCAAGAAATTCAAACCCGAGATTGTTACCTGTGAGCCGATGAAGAAAGCTTCTGATAAAGAAGCATTTGTTCGCGAAGAATTTGCTCGCCATAGTCGCAAAATCTCAGCCGACGCCATCAGCGCATTAGTTGATGCAATCGGAAGCGACACTCGTGAACTTGCAGCAGCATGTAGTCAAATCGCATTTGACACTAACGCGGGTACTTCAGTTATTGGTTCAACAGAAATTGCGCAGTATTACCAAGGACGTATCGAAGCGACTGGCTTCGATGTTGCTGATGCAACACTGGCCGGCGATCCACGTTCTGCTCTCATCGCACTTCGCAACGCGTTAGACACAGGTACTGACCCCATCATGATTGTCTCGGCGCTCACCTCCTCAATTCGAGCGTTAGCTAAAGTTTCTGGCGCTCCTCGTAACGCAAATGCATTTCAACTTGCCGGCTCGCTTGGCCTTGCTCCATGGCAGATTGATAAAGCTCGTCGCCAACTCTCCAAGTGGTCGCCCGCTCTCATCGCCTTCTCCGTTCAAGAGTTATCGCGGGCCGATGTGGCCATCAAGGGAGCCGAAGCCGATCCGCTCTATGCCCTCGAGCGCAGCGTGGTTGCTATCGCCTCAAAAGTGGGCGGCCGGTAGTCGCTTTCGGGCCAAGTTCTCAGTTTGAGCCATCTCGCGGTCGGCTGATACCCTTCGGCGCTCATTACGATGGGGCAAACACAATAGGCACAACCAACCGGAAGGCTTTACGTTCGTGGCAAATATCAAGTCTCAGATCAAGCGAATCAAGACCAATGAGAAGGCGCGTCTGCGCAATAAGTCAGTTCGCTCATCTTTCAAGACCGCCATCCGTCGCTTCCGCGATGCCGTTGCAACAGGTGATTCCAAAGCGATTGCCGCTGAACTTCAGAGCGCATCACGCGAACTCGATGTCGCTGTCTCTAAAGGTGTCATCCACTCCAACCAAGCTGCGAACAAGAAGTCAGCGATGGCTAAGTCAGCCCATAAAGCTGGCGTTCGTTAATCACCCCACTTCACACAACCAAGTAGGCGAGAGCTAATGCCTGCAATTCCACTAGCCAAGGCTCCACAACCTTCGGCGACTAATCCTGCCCAGATTCGAAATTTCTGCATCATTGCGCATATTGATCATGGCAAGTCGACTCTTGCTGATCGCATGTTGGGAATCACTGGAGTTGTAGAAGCGCGAAATATGCGCGCACAATATCTCGATCGCATGGATATCGAACGCGAACGCGGAATTACCATCAAGAGCCAAGCGGTACGTCTGCCGTGGCAATCAGGTATTGATGGCAAGGAATACATCCTTAACATGATTGATACTCCAGGCCACGTCGACTTCACATATGAAGTCTCTCGATCATTAGCTGCGTGTGAAGGTGCAATTCTCCTTGTTGATTGCGCTCAAGGTATCGAGGCTCAAACGTTGGCAAATCTCTATCTTGCTATGGAGAACAATCTCACCGTTATTCCCGTACTTAACAAAATAGATCTTCCTTCAGCTCAACCAGAAAAATTCGCGATCGAACTCTCAAAGCTTGTGGGTTGCAAACCAGAAGATTGTCTACGCGTATCAGGAAAGTCTGGCGCAGGTGTCGAAGAACTTCTTGATCAGATCGTTGCCCAAATTCCAGCTCCGCAAGGAAATTCTGATGGGCCAGCTCGCGCATTGATCTTTGATTCGGTCTATGACACTTATCGTGGCGTTGTTACATATGTCCGCGTTTTTGATGGAAAACTCTCGCCGCGCGAACAGATTCAAATGTTTTCCACCGGTGTTAAGCATGAGTTACTCGATATCGGCGTCATTTCCCCAGAACCTGTATCCAGTAAAGGTTTAGGCGTTGGAGAAGTGGGTTATCTCATTACTGGCGTTAAGGATGTACGCCAATCTCGCGTCGGTGACACCGTTACTACGTTCCATAAGCCTGCGCTAGAAGCGCTCTCTGGCTATAAAGATCCCAAGCCCATGGTTTTCTCGGGACTATTTCCGATTGATGGCGATGAATATCCGATGTTGCGCGATGCCCTGGACAAACTTCAACTTAATGATGCGGCGTTGGTCTATGAACCAGAGAATTCTGCTGCACTTGGCTTTGGTTTCCGCTGCGGTTTCTTGGGATTGCTACACATGGAGATCGTTCGCGAGCGCCTCGAACGTGAATTCAATCTAACTCTCATCTCAACAGCGCCAAACGTTGTCTACACCGTCACAACAGAGACGGGACAAGAACTCATTGTTACCAACCCGAGCGAATATCCCAACGGTAAGGTCCAGTCAGTTCGTGAACCAATCGTCCGTGCAACCATCCTCTCTCCAACGGATTACATCGGAACGATTATGGAGCTCTGCCAACAGCGCCGCGGAACCCTAAATGGAATGGACTATCTATCAGAAGATCGCGTGGAGATTCGATATACATTGCCCCTTGCTGAGATTGTCTTTGATTTCTTCGATCAACTTAAGTCACGCACCAAAGGTTATGCGTCATTGGATTACGAACCAATCGGCGAAGCAGAAGGCGATCTAGTCAAGGTAGATATCTTGCTACAAGGCGAAACGGTCGATGCCTTTAGTGCAATCGTTCATCGCGAGAAGTCTTACTCATATGGCCTGATGATGACATCCAAGTTACGTGAATTGATTCCCCGGCAACAGTTCGAAGTGCCCATTCAAGCTGCGATTGGCGCCAAAATCATTGCACGCGAAAACATCAGGGCGATTCGCAAAGATGTTCTCGCAAAGTGCTATGGCGGCGATATTTCTCGTAAGCGCAAACTTCTTGAGAAGCAAAAAGAAGGTAAGAAGCGTATGAAGATGGTCGGCCGCGTTGAGGTACCCCAGGAAGCGTTCATTGCTGCCCTCTCGACAAATGCAGATGTAGAGAGTGGAAAGGTTAAGAAGTAACGTGAGCCGTCGGCTCTCGTTTTACATTCATATCCCGTACTGCATCCAGAGATGTGGTTATTGCGACTTTAATACCTACACGCCCGCAGAATTGCAGGGACCAGATCTCGCCACAGTCTCACAAAATTACATTGATTCCGTTCTGCGTGAAATCGAGCTAGCCCAAAATTCAGTCGGGGAAGTGGAAGTCCCCACCATCTTCTTTGGTGGCGGAACGCCTTCACTCATGCCTGCTGGTGAATTGTCACGAGTGATAAACGAAATTCGAAATCGATTCCAACTTTCGGATAAGCCGGAAATAACCATCGAAGTCAATCCTGACTCGGTTACAAAGGAATTCTTGATTCAGATGCGGGAAGCTGGTGCAAACCGAATCTCGATGGGCATGCAATCTGCGCAGCCACATGTCTTACAAGTGCTGGATAGAACTCATAAGCCAGAGAATGTTGAAGTTGCTGTCAACAATGCACGCTCGGCAGGTTTTGAACATATCAGCGTTGATCTCATCTATGGAGTACCTACTGAGAGCATGCATGATTGGAAATCGAGTATCGAGAATGCGCTCTCGCTTCCGATTGATCACATTAGCGCCTACGCGCTGATCGTCGAACGTGGAACCAAGTTAGCTTCACAAATCGCACGAGGCGAAGTCATCATGCCTGCCGATGACGAGACAGCTGATAAGTACTTACTGGCAGACGAATTATTTTCACAAGCGGGATTCGATTGGTACGAACTCAGTAACTGGAGTAAGGACGGTGGGCAATGCCGCCACAACGTTGCGTATTGGGATGGCTCTTTCTGGTGGGGAGTAGGTCCAGGCGCGCACTCTTATGTTGAGGACAAGCGTTGGTGGAATGTGAAACATCCTATGACTTACCAGAAGAAGATTATGGGCGGAGAGAGTCCAATACTTAATGAAGAGACTCTGACTTCCGAGAACATGGCTGATGAATTTGTTATGTTGCAGATTCGTCGCCGTGAAGGAATTGATCATGCTCGCCTCAGTGAAAAACAATTGAATTCAGCGCGAGAATTCCTTGTGACAGGGCATCTAGATGATTCACAGTGGGCAAAAGGAAAGTTAGTTCTCAGTCGTAGCGGACGCTTGATTGCAGACCGAATCGTGCGCGAGTTAGTGTTGTAGTAACTTTTCTTCCTATGACAACCCTCCACACTGTAATCACCCTCTTGCTTGCGCTGATCTTTCTCATCGCCGGCCTCTCGAAGGCGAGTGGCAGCAACGCCGGCCTCTCGGGTACGCGCGATGTGGGCTTTCCAGACGGATTCGCACGCTTGGTGGGTTTATTCGAAACACTCGCCGCTTCATCATTGGTAATCGGTTTTGCTTTGGATAACACAGACCTTGAACTCTACGGATTCATCATCATCTGGTTCGTGATGGCGGGAGCAATTTTCTTTCACTTCAAAGCGAATAAAGTTCGGACCGGTTTTCCAGCCATGCTACTGATCATTCTTGCGACGATTGGTATCGCAACAATCTAGCCATGGAAACTCGCCAACTAGAGATTCTTCGAGCGATCGTAGAAGAGTATGTCGCAACTGAGGAGCCAGTAGGTTCGAAGGCTATCTCTCAGAGACACGGTCTAGGAATTTCTCCCGCAACTATTCGTAACGAGATGTCGGTTTTAGAAGATGCGGGACTTATTACCCAACCGCACACAAGCGCGGGACGTATTCCTACTGATAAGGGATACCGACTTTTCGTCGACAAGATTGCAACCGTGAAGCCTTTATCGAAAGCGGAGCGCCGAGCTATCGAAACTTTTCTTGAAGGTGCAAATGATCTCGATGATATTGTGATGCGCACGGTGCGCTTGTTAGCCCAAGTCACAAAACAAGTCGCAGTCGTGCAATATCCCTCTCTTACAAAGTCTCGAGTTCGCCATATTGAATTAGTCCTCCTCACTCCTTCTCGGTTGATGATGGTTTTGATTACTAATACGGGTCGCGTCGAACAGAGAGTTCTAGAACTTCCTTACGATCTGAATGAAGCGCTACTGAGCGATCTGCGTCAAAAACTCAATGGTGCAGTCACTGGAAAATCAATGTCTGATGTTGCGCCACAACTCGAGGGAATTCTTTCGGCTTTTGGCAGAAATGAACGCACATCGACAGCCTTGATCATCTCGAACTTAATTGAGATGGCAATCGAACGACCAGAAGAGAAAGTTGTGCTTGCAGGTACAGCCAATCTCGCGCGTTCTACTGGTGAATCATCGTCAGAGATCCATGGAATTCTGGAAGCTCTTGAAGAGCAAGTAGTTCTTCTGCGCCTCTTGAGCGACTCTGGAGATTCGATGCGAGTACGCATTGGTGAAGAACAGAGCGAATCTGGGCTTAAGCGCACCAGTTTGGTCAGTATGGGATACGGCGTTGAGGGCACAGCCCTTGGTGGTCTAGGAATTATTGGCCCTACTCGAATGGATTACTCATCCTCTATGTCTGCAGTCAATGCGGTTGCGCGTTATGTTGGACGTTTCTTGATGGATGGCCAACCGTGAGCGATCACTATCAAACACTTGGCGTAGATCGAAACGCTTCACAAGACGAGATAAAAAAGGTGTATCGAAAACTTGCACGAGAGATGCATCCTGATGTTAATCCTGACCCAACCGCTCAAGAGCGTTTTAAAGAGATTACTGCAGCATATGAAGTCTTAAGCGATCCAGATAAGAGAAGTTCGTACGATCGTGGCGGAGATAATTTTGGTGGATTTGGTGGCGGCTTCGGCGGCTTCAGCGACATCATGGATGCATTCTTTGGCGGCGGCGGCTCTCCTCGTGGTCCGCGTCCCAGAATGCGCCAAGGACAGGATGCGCTGATTCGCGTCACTATCGATCTTGATGAAGCATGCTTTGGCACAACCCGTGAAATTGGCGTCGAGACTGCAGTGATCTGTACAAAATGCGGCGGAGATGGTTGCGCACCTGGCTCGTCTCCTCGTACGTGTGACATCTGTAAAGGTCGAGGCGAAATTCAACAAGTGACGCGTTCATTTATTGGTCAAGTTATGACTTCTCGTCCATGTGGAACCTGCCAAGGATTTGGCACAGTTATTCCATCAGTCTGCAGTGAGTGTGCCGGAGACGGCCGCGTTCGCGCGCGTAGAACTATCGAAGTAAAGATTCCTGCTGGTGTGGAAACAGGCAACCGAATTCAACTCGCGGGGCAAGGCGAAGTAGGTCCGGGTGGGGGACCGGCCGGAGATCTCTACGTTGAAATAATTGTTGCCGAACATGAATTCCTCGTTCGCGAGGGAGATGATCTGCATCTATCCGTCTCAATACCCATGACTGGCGCCGCCCTTGGTACAAGCGTCAAAGTTGAGACACTTGATGGCGAAATTGAGTTAGAGATTAAGGCAGGAACGCAGAGCGGCCATGTCATTCCCATCAAAGGAAAGGGCATGACTCGGCTACGTGGTGGCGGACGTGGAGAGCTTTTTGCCCACATTAGCGTTGAAATTCCGACCAAGCTCTCAAGGCGACAAGAAGAGTTGCTCCGTGACTTCGCAACTGATCGTGGGGATAGCGCTGAATCAAGTCAGATAAAGAAGAGTTCTGAAGGTGGCATCTTCGGTAAGTTCAAAGATGCCTTTAAAAACTGATGCTTCCCTTATTTATCGTTGAAACTCTTCCCGAATCCGGTGAAGTTCACATCACGGGAGACGAAGCCCGGCACGCAATCTCTGCTGTCAGAATTAAGGCCAATGAGTTGATTGCTCTTACTGATGGGTGTGGCGCTAAAGCCACTGCAAAAGTCTTAGAGGTAGAACGTAAATCGCTACTAGTCCAGATAGTTGATCGGCAATTCAAAGAGAAATCTGAAATCAAGTTAAGTGTTCTTCAAGCCCTCACAAAAGGCGATCGAGCTCGGGAAACTATCGAGTTGTTAACTGAGTCAGGCGTCGATCAGATTTTTCCGTGGGCAGCGCAGCGATCGATTGGCCAATGGAAAGATGACCATGATTCGCAATCGAAGTGGCAGATGTGGGCTCGAGAAGCGACCAAGCAATCTCGGCGTAGTTGGTTTCCGCAAGTAGCAACCCTGCAGACTCTAAGCGACATAACAGAGCGTTTTTCAGATTTCGATCTCGTTCTTCTCTTTCATGAATCCGATGGCGCAAAACTCTCGTCAACACTCAACTCTAAGCTGAGTGAGAAGGCGGTTCGCAGCGCTTTGATTATCATCGGACCAGAAGGCGGAATCACAGACGAGGAAGTCAACTCTTTCCTCGCAGCAGGAGCGCTTTCAGTAAATATGGGAGAACCAATCTTTCGTTCGGCACACGCCGGAGCCGCCGCGCTCGCGGCAGTGCAGACTGCCTTGGGAATCTGGTAGAGATACGCCATGAATTGCTTATTCTGTGCAATCGTCGCGGGGGAGATCCCTGCCTCAAAAGTCATGGAGAACGAAAAAGTTCTGGCCTTCAACGATATAAATCCACAAGCCCCAACCCACGTCTTAGTGATTCCGAAATCTCATGTCGAGAACGTTGCGGAGCTTTCAAAATTAGATCCAGAAATTCTGAGCGAATTGTTCACAGTCGCTCATCAGATCGCTAGCGAGAAGTCGCTCACGGGCTATAGGACAGTCTTCAATACCGGAGCCGATGCAGGTCAGACTGTTTTTCACGCTCATCTCCACCTCTTAGGCGGGCGAGCGTTGCAGTGGCCTCCTGGATAGAATGCCGCTAATGGATCGAATCGTTCTTACACTCCCTGCAGATATCCCGAGCGTTGCGCTCACTGGGCCGAATGATTCCTATATTCGAGCCTTGGAAACTGCATTTCACGATGTTGCGATCACCGTTCGTGGCAATGAGGTTATTCTGCGTGGAAGCGCTGATGGCACTGAGCGCGTTAAGAAATTGATGCAGAATTTTCTTACCGTTGTGCGCGCCGGCCAACCTCTCAGCGATGATGCAGTTCGCCGCTCTATTGCCATGGTTCAAGGCGACGGAAATGAATCGCCAGCCGAAGTATTGACCCTCAACATTCTCAGCAATCGCGGAAAAACGATTAGGCCGAAAACATCGAATCAGAAGCGTTATGTTGATGCAATCGATAAACACACAGTGACTTTTGGAATTGGCCCTGCTGGTACTGGCAAGACTTATCTTGCGATGGCTAAAGCGGTTCAAGCACTTCAATCAAAACAGGTAAATCGCATCATTCTCACTAGGCCCGCAGTTGAAGCAGGGGAGCGCCTCGGCTTTCTTCCCGGAACACTGCATGAAAAAATTGATCCCTATCTTCGCCCACTCTTCGATGCTCTCCACGACATGCTTGATCCGGAAGCTATTCCACGTTTAATGGCATCTGGGACGATTGAGGTAGCGCCGTTGGCGTATATGAGAGGTCGCACCCTTAATGATTCATTCATCATCCTTGATGAAGCCCAGAACACTTCACCTGAACAGATGAAGATGTTTCTTACCCGACTTGGTTTTGGCTCCAAGATGATCGTGACCGGAGATATCACGCAGATTGATCTCCCCACACATCAAGAGTCAGGACTTGGAATCGTGCGTGAAATTTTGGACGGCGTTCCAGATATTTCGTTTATGGATCTGACATCGGAAGATGTCGTACGACATCGCTTAGTCAGTGAAATCGTGGATGCCTATGGAAGATTCGATAGCTCTTCAGAAGGTAACCGCACCGCCCGTCGCGTTATCAAACCTCGTTCCTTAAGGAGTGATCGCTGACTCTCTTCACTCGTTGAAGAGGAGTGCGAAATGAATATAGAACTTACTAATCTCACCGCTCATCATTGTGATGAATTGCGCCTTACTTCGGTTGCAGAATTTGCTATGAAATCAATGGGCCTTCATCAGGACTGCGAAGTGAGCATTTCTCTTGTTGATGAAGAAGAAATGAGCGCATTGCACCTTCGTTGGATGGATGAACCAGGCGCCACCGACGTTCTTTCATTCCCCATGGATGAGATAAAGCCCAATTCCGCATCGAATGGTCCAGGAATGTTAGGAGATATCATCCTCTGTCCATCATTTGCTGCCAGACAAGCAGAGCAGGCGGGTCATCCTCTTCAGGATGAACTCGAACTGCTCACCGTGCATGGAGTGCTCCACTTATTGGGGTATGACCATCGGGAAGAAGACGAGAAAGAAATCATGTTCGGAATTCAAGAACGTTACCTCCGCGATTGGAAAGTGAGTCGATGAGTCTTCCTACAGTTCTATCTGTTCTTTCGCTTCTATTGTTTGCGGGTTTTCTCGCTGGATCAGAATCGGCCATCAACTCGATTTCAAGAGTCTTCGTGGAAGAGTTGGAAGTGAAGTCTTCTCGCGCCGCTGCTTGGGTTCAACGTGTCATCAAGGAGCCAGCTCGCTATCTCAATGTGATTCTCTTTGTACGCAAAGCGTGCGAACTCACCGCGACTGTGATTGTGGCCGAGTCATTTATCGATCTCTTTGAGTCTGTCCTTTCGGGAATGCTCGCAGCCGTCGGCATAATGTTGGTGCTTTCTTATGTGGTCGTAGGCGTTGGCCCGCGCACATTGGCAAAACAAAATGCGGGACGATGGATCGTCCCTGCTTGCGTCGTTGCTGTGATTATGTCAAAGGTATTAGGACCATTGACAGCCCTTCTGATTGCAATCGGAAATGCCCTTACCCCAGGAAAGGGCTTTAAATCAGGACCATTTGCTAACGAAGCTGAACTACGAGATCTCGTTGATCAAGCACATGAGCGAGGCCTTGTTGAAGAATCTGAACACGAGATGATTCACTCAGTTTTTGAACTTGGTGACACTTTGGTTCGAGAATTGATGGTTCCTCGTACCGAAATGGTGTGGATTGAAGGAAGTAAAAATCTAAGGCAGGGACTCTCTCTTGCCTTGAGGTCAGGCTTCACGCGAATCCCAGTTATTGGTGAGAATCTGGACACCATTCTTGGAATCGCATATGTCAAAGACCTTGCAAAGCGCACCCATGAGTACCGTGATTCGGAGTTAACCGAACTCGTGAAGGATCATCTCCGCAAAGCAGCTTTTATTCCTGAGACAAAAACTGCTTCTGAACTTCTCAAGGAGATGCAACGCGACCAGATTCACCTTGCCATAGTCGTAGATGAATACGGTGGAACTGCAGGATTGATTACGATTGAAGATATTCTTGAAGAGATTGTCGGAGAAATCGCTGATGAATACGATGACGATGTCGATGAGATTGAATGGATTACTGATAATCAGGCACGTGTCTCAGCACGGCTACACCTAGAAGATTTGGCTGATAGCCTCAAACTTGATTTGAGCGAGGAAGAGCTTGAAGATGTCGATACTGTCGGCGGATATATGGCAAAAGTATTGGGTCGAGTTCCGATTCCTGGCAGCACCATTAACCTGCACGGATGGCAGATAACCGCTGAACGCCCGGTTGGTCGTCGCCATCGCATTGCAACCTTCGTACTCGATCGCGTAGCAACCGAGGCGAAAGTAGAAGAGGTCTAGGGTTAACCAATGCGTATTGTGAGATTCGTTCCCCCCGCGGGTTCAAGTATTGGGACAGACCCGCATTTCGGTGTGATGGAAGATGAAAATACGGTTCGTGCAATAGCGAGCGATCCGCTTTACGCTGGCGTTTTCAAGCAGGAAGAGACATTTGCCCTCGAGGATGTTCGACTTTTAGCTCCAGTTCTTCCACGGAGCAAAGTTGTATGCGTGGGAAAGAATTACGCAGATCACGCTGCCGAAATGGGTGGAGAGGTTCCATCTGAGCCCATTATCTTCATTAAGCCAAATACCTCGGTTATCGGCCCTAACGAAGTAATTCAGTGGCCCAACACCAGCGAACGTATTGATCACGAAGCGGAACTCGCGGTAGTCATTTCAAAAATTTGCAAAGAGGTACCACGCGAAAAAGTTAACGATGTGATCTTTGGTTACACCCTGGCCAATGACGTCACAGCGCGAGATCTGCAGAAAAAGGATGGACAGTGGACTCGAGCAAAGAGTTTTGACACTTTCTGCCCTCTTGGACCATGGATCGATACCGATTTTCGCCCAAGTAATCAGATGATAACTGCGCACGTTGATGGCGAACTTAAACAATCTGCTCCATTGTCGGATATGGTCTTTGATGTTCCGTTCATTATTGAATTTGTCACAAAAGTTATGACTTTATTGCCTGGTGATGTGATTCTTACTGGAACGCCATCAGGAATCGGTGCGATGAATCCAGGTGGCGAAGTAGTAGTCTCCATCGACGGACTAGGTTCTCTACGAAATAAGGTGTCGCAACGTGGCTAAGGAAGTCAGGACTCGATTTGCTCCATCCCCAACTGGCGATCTCCATGTTGGAAACATACGTACCGCCCTCTTTGACTGGGCCTACGCTCGTCACACAGGTGGAAAGTTAATCTTCCGGATTGAAGATACTGATCGCGAGCGCGTTACCGATGAATACATTGCGCGCGCAGCAGAGACTTTGAAGTGGCTTGGTCTGCACTGGGATGAAGGCCCCGAAGTTGGCGGGCCATATGGTCCCTACCTTCAGTCTCAACGACTAAATATTTATGAAGAATGGGCGCAGAAATTCCTTGCCAATGGCGATGCCTACAACTGTTATTGCTCAACCGAAGAGCTTGAGGCGCGACGAGAAAAGCAACGCGAACTTAATCAGGCTCCGGGTTATGATGGTAAATGTCGCGATCTCTCGTCTAGTGAAGCAGCGCGCTACGAATCTGAAGGACGTAAACCTGTTATTCGTATGCGAATGCCTGAGGGAGAAACTCGATTCACCGATCTGATCCGCGGAGAAGTAACCTTCGATCATAAGTTTGTGCCTGACTTTGTGTTGATGCGCGCGGATGGATCTCCGCTTTATACCTTGGCTGTAGCTGTGGATGATGTTCTGATGAAAGTGACCCACATTCTGCGAGGCGAAGATTTGCTCTCTTCAACTCCACGTCAGATTCGCGTCTATCAGGCAATGGGCATCACAGAGGAAGAGTTCCCATTCTTCGCTCATCTTCCATTTGTCATGGGCCAAGACAATGCCAAACTCTCTAAGCGCAATGGAGAAGTTTCAATCGCATGGTATCGAGAGCAAGGATTCTTGCCAGAAGCAATATGTAATTACTTGGCTCTACTGGGATGGTCACCCGGAGATGATCGAGAGAACATCACCATGGAGGAGTTGGTGCAGCTCTTCACAGTCGAGCGCGTTAATAGTTCACCCGCGCGATTTGATATGAAGAAGTTGGAAGCCATTAATGGCGACAAGATCCGAGCTTTATCGATCGAAGATTTCTTAGCTCGCGCCCTGCCATTCCTGCTCAAAGATGGAGTAATCACGGGAAATGACGCTGAAATCGCAATCGTGCGTTCCGCTCTACCAATCATTCAGGAGCGAATCGCTCGACTGAATGAAGTGACGGCGATGTTGAAATTCCTATTCGTCGAAAAAGTCTCGTTTGATACTGAATCTGCAGCCAAAATTGCTGAAGAGCCAGCACAAGATGTCATCAAGAAATCATACGAAGCTCTGGTTGGTCTCGAACATTGGACCCATGATGCGATTGAAGCGGCGCTGCGAAGCGCATTGCTCGAAACTATGGGGCTCAAGCCGCGCGTTGCATTTGGCCCAGTCCGTATTGCAGTAACGGGAAGCCATATTTCACCACCGCTCTTTGAATCAATGGAGTTACTCGGTAAGGAGAGATCCATCGCCCGCCTTCAGGCTGCGGTTCATTAAGGCGCTCAATTCAAGGTATTCTTTCCTCCGCTTAACGATTTATGGGGTATGGGGTAATTGGCAGCCCAGCTGATTCTGGTTCAGCTTGTCTAGGTTCGAGTCCTGGTACCCCAGCAAAAAAAAGCGATAGAAAATTTAATAATGAATGCGAGATCTGGCCCCGTCGTCTAGTGGCCTAGGACTCTGGCTTCTCAAGCCAGCTACGAGGGTTCGAATCCCTTCGGGGCTGCCAGACTCGCAGTTAAACTTTTTTAGAGATGTACTCACTTAACTTCGTAGCCGTAGCAACCACAGCAGCTGCGTGCAATCTTCCTGGCTGACGACCTAATCTCTCGATCGGCCCGCTAATACTGACAGCAGCAATGACTCGGTTATTTGGTCCGCGCACGGGCGCTGAGACAGATGCAACTCCTGGCTCACGTTCGCCGACGCTCTGTGCCCAACCTCGACGCCGAACCGCTGATAGAGCTGCGGCATTAAAGCGGGCGGCTGTCAGAGCGCGATGCAATTTATCTGCATCTTCCCAAGCAAGAAGTATCTGTGCGGCAGAACCCGCATTCATTGTCAGAGCTGCTCCAACTGGTACGGAATCTCGCAGACCAGAAAGTCGTTCTGCAGCGGCAACACAGATACGCATCTCTCCTTGGCGTCGGTATAACTGAGCGCTCTCACCTGTGGCATCGCGAAGCGCCGTTAGGGCAGGAGCAGCGGCGGCAAGAAGACGATCTTCTCCAGCCGATGCTGCTAATTCACCAGAGCGTGGTCCGAGAATAAATCGACCATTGAGATCTCGCGCGACCATGCGGTGAAATTCCAAGGCGACAGCCAAGCGGTGTGCGGTGGGACGCGCGATTTTCGTAGCAGCTACCAACTCTGAGAGTGAGTGGGGACCAGATTCCAGTACACCTAGAATACGTACGGCTTTATCTAATACGCCGACTCCGCTATTCTTCTTGTCCATAATCTAATACTGCCATCTCATCATATGAGAAGCAAGTTACAAGGGGTAGAAACTCGCATCATGGGAAAGACGCTCGCGCAGAAAGTTTGGGACGATCACATAGTTCGCAGCACCGCTGGGGAACCCGATTTACTCTACATAGATCTGCATTTGATTCATGAAGTTACTAGCCCACAAGCCTTTGACGGCCTCCGTTTAAGTGGAAGAAAAGTTCGCCGTCCAGATCTCACTCTTGCTACGGAAGATCACAATGTTCCGACTATCGATATTGATAAACCAATTGCAGATCCCGTCTCCCGACTACAAGTAGATACATTGCGCAAAAATTGTCAGGAGTTCGGAGTTCGAATCCACTCATTAGGAGATGTAGAACAAGGAATCGTGCATGTGGTTGGACCACAGCTTGGACTCACTCAACCAGGGATGACCATCGTTTGTGGAGACTCACATACATCGACCCATGGAGCATTTGGCGCTCTGGCTTTTGGAATTGGTACCAGTGAGGTTGAACATGTCCTTGCGACCCAAACTCTTCCGCTTGCTAAGCCCAAGACTATGGCCATTAATGTTGACGGTACTTTAAAGCCAGGGGTCACGAGCAAAGACATCATCCTTGCCATCATTGCAAAAATCAGCACTGGTGGCGGGCAAGGTTACGTTTTGGAATATCGAGGAAGTGCAATTCGTGCGCTCTCAATGGAAGCGCGTATGACAATCTGCAACATGTCGATTGAAGCTGGAGCGCGAGCAGGGCTCATCGCTCCTGATGAGACTACCTTTGCATATATCAAGGGCCGTCCGCATGCACCGCAAGGAGCAGATTGGGATGCTGCTGTTGAATATTGGAAGACTCTCAAAACCGATGATGACGCTGTCTTCGATAAAGAGATTCATCTCAACGCTGACGATCTCTCACCATTTGTAACGTGGGGAACTAATCCAGGTCAAGGAATTCCTCTGAATAGCGAGGTTCCAAACCCGGAGAATTTTAAAGATCCTGAAGAACGCACGGCTGCAGAGCGAGCTCTGGTGTACATGGATCTTCAAGCTGGAACGCCAATGAAGCAGATCAAGATTGATACTGTCTTTCTTGGCTCGTGCACTAATGGCCGAATTGAGGATCTTCGTGCAGCAGCAGCAATTATTAAAGGAAAGAAAGTAGCGTCAGATACCAGAATGATGGTTGTTCCAGGATCGGCTCGCGTGAGATTACAAGCAGAGTCTGAAGGGCTGGATAAAGTCTTTCTTGATGCTGGCGCAGAATGGCGTAGCGCAGGATGCTCTATGTGCCTTGGCATGAACCCAGATCAACTCAAGCCAGGAGAGCGTTCAGCTTCCACCAGCAATAGAAATTTCGAAGGTCGCCAAGGTAAAGGCGGACGCACCCATCTTGTTAGCCCACTTGTTGCTGCAGCGACTGCAATTCGTGGAACTCTCTCATCGCCAGCAGATTTGTAAATCAGAGGATTTGTAGGAGGAAAGAATTATGGAGAAATTCGTCTCGCACTCAGGTACAGGAATTCCATTGCGACGTAGCAACGTCGATACTGACCAGATCATTCCTGCCGTATATCTCAAGCGTGTTACACGCTCAGGTTTCGAGGACGGGCTCTTTGCGGCATGGCGTAACGATCCGGATTTCGTGCTCAATAAAGCTGAGTACAAGAGCGCAACAATCCTGGTTGCAGGTGTCGACTTTGGAACCGGCTCTTCACGTGAACATGCGGTCTGGGCTCTGCAGAACTATGGCTTCAAAGTGGTGATCTCCAGCCGTTTTGCTGACATTTTCCGCGGCAACTCACTTAAGGGCGGTCTACTCACTGTGATTCTGCCTCAAAATGAGGTCGAATCCCTCTGGTCTGCGATTGAAGCTGATCCGACGATGACGATCGCCGTAGATCTAGAAAGTAAGAGCGTTTCCTATCTAGATAAGAAAATTGGCTTTGAATTAGATGATTACACGCGTTGGCGCCTCATGGAGGGGCTTGATGACATTGGTTTAACGATGAGAAATCTTGGCGATGTTGAGAAATTCGAAGAAAAAAGAGCGAATTTCAAGCCAAAAACGCTCCCTGTCTTGTCATAGAGAAGCAATTTCTCCGACTCTCAACCTCTAATTGAGAGTTTTTTATGTGTAAAAATCGCTAAAAACAGATCTGGTCACAAAGTAAATAATCGCGACACACCGAGTGTGATGCGAGAAATCACTGTTTTTTCTGCGTAAATTGGTTCGCAGGTTAAGCGAACGCTTAACTTTACGCGTAAATAAGGGGATTAAATGAACAAGACCCAGTTCATTGCTTCGTTGGCACCACACTTCAACGGAAGCAAGAAAGAGGCAGCACACGCTGTTGAAATCGTCTTCGATTCAATCGTGCGCAACATCCAGAAGGGCGAAGATGTCACCATCAACGACTTCGGAAAGTTTAAGAAAGTAGATCGCAAGGCTCGTAAGGGACGTAACCCTTTCACCGGCGAAACTATCCAGATCAAGGCGAGCAAGAAGGTTCGCTTCCTCCCAGCTAAGGCGCTCAAGGAAGTTGTTTCCGGCGCTCGCAAATTGGGACCTGCTCCAAAGCCAGCCCCAGTCGTCAAGCCAGTAGCCAAGAAGGCAGCTAAGAAAGTTGCTAGCAAGGGCGCTAAGAAGTCGGCAAAGAAAGTTGTAAAGAAGGCTAAGGCTAAAAAGGGTAAGAAGAAATAAATAACTCCTCAATAAAGGCCACGCTCACACGCGTGGCCTTTATTTTTCTGTCCTAGGCTTCATCTATGAGCGCGCCCCAAACTCGAGTCTCGTACGAACCGCCGACCGGATATCCGCTCGGTACAAACCCTTGGTTCCGCTTCGGAGCCACTGTCGTTCGCCCCATCCTCAATTCCTTGATCAAGAAGGATTGGCGCGGAGTCGAGAATCTTCCGAAATCTGGCGCAGCAATCGTGGTCTGTAACCATCTCTCCTATGTTGATCCTCTGACCTTTACCCACTTTCTTTACAACAATGGACGTGCGCCACGTTATCTTGGCAAGGAATCAGTTTTTCGAGTACCGATCATTGGTCGAGTCATTAGTGGCGCTGGACAGATCCCTGTTTCCCGCGAGTCGAAAGATGCGGTTAAAGGACTCGAGCATGCCATTGCAGTTCTCAAGGCGGGACATCTATTGGGCGTTTACCCAGAAGGAACACTTACTCGTGATGAAGAGTTATGGCCGATGCGCGCGAAGACCGGAGTTGCACGTCTTGCTTTAATCACCGGCGCTCCGATTATTCCTTGCGCATCATGGGGACCTGAGAAAGTGTTACCGCCATATAGCAAGAAGTTGCGACTCTTTCCTCGAACCAAAGTCTCAGTACTGATGGGAACACCGCTTAATCTCAATCGCTGGAAGGGCAGAGAAAGCGATCCGCAGGCTATAGAGGAAGTTGCAGATTTCATCATGGATGAGATCACAAAACTTCTTGAAGTATTGCGAGGCGAGAAGGCGCCTGCCGTTCGATTTGATCCGAAGAAATCTGATCTGCCTCGTATCGGAAACTACAAGAAAGCGCGACGCAAGGATCGTTGATGAAGATTTCTTTATTGGGTTCGGGTCAATGGGGAAGTGCTCTCGCGCAGATTCTCTGTGATGCCGCAAATGATGTCCTTATTTGGGGCCGCAACCAGAGCGTGATTGATGAGATCAATCAGAGCCACCGCAATTCAAAGTCACTGCCGGGAATCGAATTACCCCATTCACTTCGAGCTACATCCAGTCTTGAGGAAGCTTTTGATCACGCAGAGATGATTGTGCTTGCTGTGCCTGCCCAAACTCTGCGCGAGAATCTAACCCAGTGGAAAAACCACTTTTCACTGGAAATCCCCATAGTTTCAACCCTGAAAGGCGTTGAAGTTGCGACGCAACTTCGGATGTCTGAAGTGATTCAGGAAGTTCTAGGAATCTCAGAAAAGAAAATTGCGATTCTGACCGGCCCTAATTTGGCCAAGGAAGTCGTTTTGCGCCAACCTGCTGGCGCTGTGGCGGCATCCACTTCGCAAGAGCTTGCAGATCTCACTGCACATGTTTTTAGCGCTCCATACTTCCGTGTCTATACATCTAATGATGTGATTGGCTGTGAACTCGCAGGAGCAGCAAAGAATGTCATTGCCTTAGCAGTCGGCATGTCTATTGGTATGGGGTTCGGTGAGAACACGCAATCGCTGGTGATTACTCGTGGACTCAATGAACTTACGAAATTGGGAATGGCCCGCGGCGCAATGCCTTTGACATTTGTTGGGCTTGCCGGAGTCGGTGATCTTCTCGCGACATGTGGTTCACCGTTATCGCGAAATCGATCTTTTGGCGAAGTCCTTGGCCGCACTGGATCGATGAAGAGTGCTCAACTCGAAATCTCATCAACAGTGGAAGGCGTCGCTACTGCTCGCGCAGTCGTGGATCTCGCCCACCTCGTTGGCGTCGAAGCTCCCATTATGGAAGCCGTTCATGAAGTGGTCAGTAATAACATTACCCCGGAGCAAGCCATCACTGCGTTGATGAAGATTCACACCGGAGCGGAGATCGATCACGTATGACAAAGAAACGCGTTGCGATTATCTGCGGCGGACGCAGCAGTGAACACCAAATCTCTTGTGTATCTGCTCGTGGAGTTTTGGATGCAATCGATAGAACGCTTTTCGATCCAATTCTTATCGGCATAACTCGCGAAGGTTCCTGGGTAGAGCTCTCTAGTGCAGAGGATTTTGCAATCGGTGCTGACTCACTTCCCTTTATTCCAGAAAATGCGCCGCGAATTTCTGTTGATCTCCATGGCTTCAAAGATAGTTCTGGCGCACTGTTAAAAATCGATCTCGCATTCCCGCTACTTCATGGACCATACGGAGAAGATGGAACTATCCAGGGACTCTTTGAGATGGCCGATATCCCGTACGTGGGTTCAGGCGTTTTAGCCTCGGCGGTTGCGATGGATAAAACCTTTGCCAAACCCATCTATGCAGATGTTGGATTGAGTGTTGCCGATGGAGTCACAGTACATAAGCGAGATTGGGATGCCCATCGCGATGCAGAGATTGCCAAGATTCTCGCTTTAGGTTTTCCACTCTTTGTAAAACCGGCACGTAGTGGTTCGAGTAGAGGAACTACAAAGGTCAAAGATGCTCGAGCAATAGTTGCCGCGATTGATGACGCGCACGCCCATGATCCACGAGCGATGGTTGAAGTTGCCATCGTTGGCCGGGAAATTGAATGTGCCGTATTGGAAATCGGCGGCAAAGCTCATGCTTCGGTATTAGGGGAGATTCGTGTGCATGAACCGCACGAGTTCTATGACTTCGAAGCCAAGTACCTTGATGGCTCGACAACATTTGATGTTCCTGCAGAAATCGCACCCGAGTTAACGGAGAAGATCAGTTCAGCTGCTGTCGCAGCATTTGAATCGATTGGATGTGAAGGCTTGGCGCGTGTGGACTTCTTCTTGACTGCTGATAATCAGATTGTCATCAATGAAATCAATACCATGCCTGGATTTACTTCAACCTCTGTTTTTCCAATGCTCTGGAGAGCATCAGGTAAGAGTTATAGCGAAATTATTACTCAACTCTGCACCAGCGCACTTGAGCGAGCACGTTCAGTCGTGCGTTAAAACTTTCTACAGAGTTGTAACTGGACAGGTCAGAGTGCGAGTAATGCCAGGTACCGCTTGGACTTTCGACAATACAGTCCGACCGAGATCTTCCATGCTCGCAGCTTCGGCGCGCATGATTACGTCGTAAGGTCCCGTTACTCCTTCTGCGATAGTTACGCCAGCGATTGCAGTCACTGCTTTTGTGACGCTTCCAGCTTTGCCCACTTCGGTTTGAATCAAGATGTATGCCTGTATCGACATTGCTCTTCCATTTCATCTAGAGAGCTCGAATCGAGCCCTTTCACAACCTCGTCATTGAGCGTTATGGGATATTGCGGTAGCGCCTTAGCGTAATTGCCGCTTCCGATTTAGGCTAGTGTCACCAGATTAGGAAAAATGCGGAGCGAGACCAGGTGAGGAAGTGGCGAGATGGACGAGCGTGAAGTCCTCGCTCGAGTGCGCGCCATTTTCGACCGACAGCCAACAGATACTTCATTGATAGTTGGTAACGGAGATGACGGCGCTGTCTTCTCGGCTGAAAATCACATGACCGTTGTTGCCACAGATATGGCAGTTGAAAATGTTCACTTCCGATTAGATTGGAGCAGAGCAGATCAGGTTGGTCGAAAAATAACTGCTGCAAACTTGGCTGATATATGCGCGATGGGCGGATGGCCCCAGTACCTCTTGGTATCGGTCGCTTTTCCCGAAACTTTCTTGCCACAACTTGAACTTCTCGCCACGGGTATCTTTGATGAAGCGCGAAAAACAGGAGCTGCTGTCATCGGCGGAGATCTATCAAAAGGTAGCGAGCTTGTTATATCTATTACCGCCATTGGTAGCACGCAGAGAGCAATCAAGAGATCAGGAGCACAGCACGGTGATTGGTTGATGATCTCGCACCTGCCAGGCTGGTCTGCTGCGGGATTGCAGTTACTTGCCAAGAACAAGAAAGAACTTTCAACCGCCGAAAAGCGCGCAATCGCAGAACATCAAGCGCCCGAAATCGATTACGAGAAGTATCGCGCCGCTTATCAACATCTCACTTCAGCAACTGATATCAGCGATGGTTTGCTTATAGATGCGGGACATCTCGCTGAGGCGAGCGATGTTGCGATTGCTATCGATACCGCTGCTTTTGCTCAGTGCGAGGACTATGCAGATTTAAAGAATGTGACAGAAGTGAACGGCTTGTCAGTCAAAGAGATGATTCTTGGTGGCGGTGAAGATCATGTGTTACTTGCAACCAGCGCGACTCCTGAAAAATGTGCTGGCTTTGTAGCTATTGGAAGGATCGAGACGGGAAGCGGGCTCATTCTCGATGGAAAGAAGTTTGAGCGTACAGATTTAGTGAATGGAGCGGGCTACCAGCATGTTTGGTGAGCGCTTACAGACTGGAATTAACGAGCGACTTTTCCAGCCTTGAGGCAGGATGTGCAGACGTTCTGGCGCTTTGTGTATCCGTTAACCAGAGTGCGAACGCGTTGAATGTTTGGGTTCCAGCGGCGACGGGTACGACGATTTGAGTGAGAGACGTTGTTGCCGAAGCTTGGTCCCTTGTTACAGATATCGCATACTGCTGCCACGTTCGTACTCCTTGAGATTTCTTGACGCCTACGATCCAATGCCATCAATCGAACGGCACTGACTTGCGGGCGCAAGATTAGCCTCAAAGCCGTCTTGAGCGCCAATTCGGAGCGAGTTTACGCGGGGATTCAGGCGCAATTGGCAGGGGTATCCGAGAGAATGAAGCATGGCCACTTTGGAGTCTCGACTTCTTTCAATAGTCGGGGATAAGACCGCCAAAGTTCTCAGTGAGCACTTCGATCTCCATACCGTTGGTGATTTGTTACGCCACTATCCGCGTCGATATGTAGTTCGTGGCGAATTGACCGACATAGAGGCGCTGAATGAAGGCGAAGAGGTCACAATCTTTGCCAAAGTTGAAAGCACCAAAGTTCGAAGAATTCCAGGACGCAAAGGCGCCATCGTTGAAACCGTCGTGACCGATGGACGGGCAAAATTGATTCTCACCTTCTTCAATCAAGCGTGGCGAGAGAAAGACCTACGCGAAGGCAGACAAGGACTCTTCGCTGGAAAAGTTGGCATCTTCAAAGGTAAACGACAACTCTCTCATCCAGAATATCTACTCATTCCCGAAGGCGATGATGTTGATGCAGCTATCGGAGATTTCGCAGGGAAATTTCTTCCGGTATATCCAGCGACTTCAAAACTTCCTTCCTGGAAAATTGCCCAATGCGTGCGCCTTGCACTAGGCGCGTTGGAAGAAGTTGCAGATTATGTCCCAGCTGAATTATTAGCAGAACTCAACTATCCCGATTTTATGCGCGCACTTCGCGAAGTACATGAACCAACCAGCGCGGAGAGCGCAGAGCGTGCGCGTGAGAGATTGACCTTTGACGAAGCGCTCTTGATGCAACTCTTTCTGGTGTTGAGAAGGCACGAAGTTCGCGCTGCAACAACTAAGAAACGCGCTCCGCGTGAGGGCGGATTGTTGTCAGCATTCGACGCTCGAATGCCCTTTGAACTCACAGCAGGCCAGAAAGAAGTCTGGCGCGAGATCTCAGAGGATTTATCAAGTACCCATCCGATGTATCGATTACTTCAAGGCGATGTTGGTTCGGGAAAGACAATCATTGCGCTTCGTGCAATGTTGGCCGTTGTTGATTCCGGAGGTCAAGCAGCCCTTCTTGCGCCAACAGAGGTTCTCGCGCAACAGCACTATCGTAATTTCCATAATCTCTTGGGCGACTTAGCAGAAGGTGGAATGCTCGGCGGCAGCGCACTAGGAACTCAGGTCGCAATTCTCACTGGTTCAATGTCAGCTCAGGAGAAGCGAGAAACACTTGGGGCAATTGCATCCGGCAATGTGGGTTTGATTGTTGGCACGCATGCGCTCCTTGGTGATCATGTTGAATTCCCTGATCTCGGACTCATTGTTGTCGATGAGCAACATCGCTTCGGAGTTGAACAACGCGATGCGCTACGAGAGAAAGCGGTAGAGCCGCCACACGTTCTTGTCATGACTGCAACACCAATTCCGCGAACGGTGGCTATGACAATATTTGGCGATCTTGATGTCTCTACCTTGAGAGAACTTCCATTGGGTCGATCACCCATCACAACTCATGTTGTATCAGCTCTCGCAAAGCCACAACATCTTGAACGAGCTTGGCAACGAGCACGAGAGGAAGTGAGCCATGGTCATCAGGTGTACATCGTTGCGCCACGTATCGCCGCAAACGATGAATCTGATTTGCAGCGCTTTGGATTGACGCCAGAAGAGTTAGCGATGGCGCGCGCGCTCAGTGATGAGGAACTCGAAGTGAAAGTGCCGATGACCTCGGTCGAAGACTTGTTTCCACAGTTAGAGTCTGGCGCGCTTCGTGGCTTAAGGATTGAGAAGTTACATGGCCGTTTGAGTTCTGAGGCAAAAGAAGCGGCAATGCAGGCGTTTTCTTCTGGCACGGTTGATGTTCTCGTCACAACCACAGTCATTGAAGTGGGTGTAGATGTTCCGAATGCATCAATGATGATCATCATGGATGCAGATCGTTTTGGCGTTTCGCAATTACATCAGCTTCGTGGCCGCGTGGGGCGTGGAATGACTCCAGGGTTATGTCTTTTGGTTACCAATTCAGAGGAGGAAACCCCAGCCATGGAGCGCCTTCTAGCTGTTGCGAGCACGACTGATGGATTTGAATTGAGCAGGCTAGATCTCGAACAGCGTCGAGAAGGCGATGTTTTGGGTGTTGCACAATCGGGCGTGCGATCTCACCTTCGATTACTCCGTGTCATTCGCGACGAAGAATTGATAGTACAAGCGCGCACAGTGGCCGAAAGGATTGTGGAGCAAGACCTAAGCCTCAGCTCGATGCCACAACTCAAGTTAGAGGTTGATAAATTGCGCCAAGAAGAGCGCGCGTCATATTTAGAGAAGCGTTGATTGGAGAGATTGTCATGAGAATTATCGCAGGGCTTGGGAAGGGACGTAATCTCTTCTCACCTTCAGGATCAACGCGCCCTACATCTGATCGCGCACGCGAAGCTCTCTTCTCTACCTTGGAATCTGAGTTTGGCTCCTTGAGTGATCTTGCATTCTTGGATTTGTATTGCGGATCTGGAGCGGTCGGAGTTGAAGCTCTGTCTCGTGGCGCTGCGATTATTTATGCTGTCGACAACGATGAGAAAGCAACATCAGTAGCTCGTGCAAATTTTGCGTTGCTGGAAAACATCTCAGGAATCGGTACAAATTCTGTGTACACAAGTTCAGTTGGAAAGTTCTTGGAGAAAGGTGCAGATATCCAATTTGATGTGATATTTGTTGATCCACCATACGACCTACCTAATAGCGAGATCGAGAAAGTAATGGAATCTCTGGTACGAAATGGATTCTTGAAGAAGTCCTCTGTTGTCGCTATCGAGCGTGATTCGAAATCCAAGCCGTTAAAGTGGCCGGTAGGCCTCGCTGAATCAAAGGTGCGAAAGTATGGCGCCGCCACAATCTTTTATGCGGAACCCAGCGCGGAATAGCAAGTTCTCTAAGAAGGTCTTGATGGGGCGTGTTAGCGTTACCCCGTGAAGAAAGCTGTATGTCCAGGCTCGTTTGATCCCATTACAAACGGCCATCTTGATGTAATCGAGCGCGCAAGCGGACTTTTCGATGAGGTTGTCATCGCAGTGCTTGTGAACAATAGCAAGACAGGACTTTTCACAATCGATGAGCGAGTTGCGATGATCTCTGACTCGATTAAGCATCTCAAGAATGTCAAGGTCGATACCTGGAGTGGGCTACTTGTGGACTATTGTCGCCAGCACAACATCGCCGCGATCGTTAAGGGACTTCGAGCGGTGAGCGATTTTGATTACGAACTTCAGATGGCTCAAATGAATCTGCAGCTCAAGGGCGTAGATACATTGTTGATGGCCACAAAACCCGCGTATTCATTCTTATCGTCCTCCTTGGTGCGAGAGATTGCGCGATATGGCGGAGATGTCTCTAATCTTGTACCACCACGCGTACTTGAAGATTTGAGAAAAAAAGCAAGTAGGGAGAAATAACAATGGAAGCAATCGAGAAACTTCAGTCAGCTATCACGATGGTCAATGAGGCCCGAGCTGTGCCACTTTCTGCTTCTTGCGTTGTTCACCGAGGCGAACTTCTTGGGCTTCTGGAGGAGATTAACCAAGCAATTCCATCAGATCTTGCAAGCGCCAAGAAATTGCTAGCCAATCGTGAAGGAATCATCGACGAGGGTCGACAGAGCGCAGAACAACTCATCGCGCATGCGCGCGAAGAAGTTGCGCGAATGGTTGAACAAACCGCCATTGTTGCTGCAGCGCGAGAAGAATCAGCCCGACTAGTTGATGAAGCACACCTGAAAGTGGAGAAAGAGAGAGAAGAAGTCGATGCATACATTGACTCTCGACTTGCCACTCTCGAAGTAATACTGAATAAAACCCTTGAAGCTGTAAATCGTGGACGTGAGAGACTTGCTGGCGCAAGCGATAAAGATGTTCTCTCGCAACTTGCTGACTAAGTAGCTTCACATGAACTCCAAAGGGCAGTCGCCTTATCGAATCAATTTGCACGAATTACCAAGACGTGCTGGTGAGATGCGCGAATATTCACTTAATTTCCCAGCTCCAGAGGACGTTGGTATCCCGTTATTGAAGATTCCAACAGGAGAAGAAATCAATCTCGATTTCAAAGCAGAGTCAGTCGATGATGGTGTTCTGATCACCGGAATCGTGCGTTCTCATGCGGTAGGAGAGTGCGGTCGCTGCTTAGAAAAAGTGGAGATGGAAATCGATCAGCGATTCCAAGAACTATTTCTTTACGCCAGTCGAGCCTCGGATAATCCTGACGAAGATGATGAGCTCTTCTTTCTCGATGGTGATGTAGCTGATATCGAGATTCCGATTCGCGATGCCGTGATACTTTCGATGCCGATTAACCCGATTTGTTCGCAAGACTGCGAAGGGCTCTGTGCAGAATGCGGCGAGAAGTGGCGCGACTTGCCCGATGACCACGCTCATGAGGTCACCGACCCCCGATGGACCGGCCTAGCGGGCTGGAAACCCGAATAACGCTCGATTTGGCCCATACGATTTGGCCCATACGATTTGGCCCATACGATTTGGCCCATACGATTTGGCAAAGATCTGGCTCGTGGGGGATACTTACGCGCTCGTTAGAAGATCAGATTAAAGGAGAACCACCGTGCCATTACCAAAGCGAAAGATGTCCCGCTCGCGCACGCGTTCTCGTCGCAGCCAATGGAAGGCAACTCCTGCAGCCACAGCTAACTGCAGCCAGTGCCAACAGCCAAAGTTGCAGCATGCTGCATGCCCAACCTGCGGCACATATAACCGCCGTCAAGTTCTCGAGGTCTAGTCCTGACGCTGGCTTTAACCGAAAAGCTCGGAGTTTCGGTAAGTCCAGAGCTTCTCAATCTCGCGCTTACTCATAGATCTTTTGCCTACGAATTTGGTGGGCTTCCAACAAATGAACGGCTCGAATTTCTCGGAGATAGCGTTCTTGGATTAGTCATCACCGAAGCTCTCTACCAACGATTTCCTGATCTCGATGAATCACGCCTCTCGCCGCTGCGTTCAGGCATAGTCAACATGCGCGCACTCGCCACGATCGCGCGTGAATTAGATCTGGGTTCTGCATTGAAGATTGGTAAAGGTGAAGAGGTCACTGGAGGTCGCGACAAGAACTCAATCCTGGCCGATGCGCTTGAAGCTTTAGTTGGCGCGGTCTACCTCGACCATGGTTTTGCTAAGACAACCGAAGTAGTAATGCGACTCATGGAGAGCGCGATTGAAGAAGCGGTTTCGCGAGGTGCAGGGCTTGATGGAAAGACTGCGCTGCAAGAAATTGTCGCAGCAGCCGGTTGGCCGCCTCCAGAGTACAAAGTCTCTGAGTCTGGTCCAGATCACGATAAAGATTTTGTGGCCGTTGCTCTCGTCAATGGCGTTACCTACAAAGAGGGTCACGGCAAAAGTAAGCGCGAAGCGGAGCAAGTTGCAGCTCGATTGGCTTACGAAGAAATCTCCCAAGCTCCATCCATCTAACGAAACTTCGTTGAAGATCTGAGCGCACAACAATGCCCGAGTTACCTGAAGTAGAGACGGTGCGTCGTGGGCTCGAACCATGGGTGGTTGGAAAAAAGATTCGAGAGATTGATGTAGTTCATAAGGGCGGCAATCGCTCTTCTACCTACGCTCCATTGAGCGCAGTTGAAGGTGCAAAAATTGTTGATATTGCACGTCGCGGAAAATTTCTCTGGTTTGTACTCAACCGCGATTTAGCTCTCATGGCACATCTGGGGATGAGTGGACAATTCATCATTCAAGAAAAGCGAAAGGAAGCCGAGAAGCATCTTCGGATTCGGATTGATTGTGGCGATCGCAAGAAAGAGATTCGATTTGTCGATCAGCGAACTTTTGGCTGGATGGCTATCGACGATCTAGTTGAAGAGAACGGGATTCTGCTACCTAGGTCATTTTCAAGAATCGCGCGCGACATCTTCGATCCACAATTTGACTCCCAAGCAGTTGCGAAAGCTCTGGGAAGAAAGAAGAGCGCCATCAAGTCGGTGTTGTTGGATCAGAGCGTCATGAGCGGAGTGGGCAACATTTATGCAGATGAATCTCTCTGGCTCGCTCAGATTCATCCAGAGAGATTGGCCAATACACTTTCAGTGGAGGAAATCACCACACTTCTTCTGGCGATTAAGGATGTGATGTCTGCGGCCCTGAAACAAGGGGGTACGAGTTTCGATGATCTCTACATCAATGTGAATGGAGAGAGCGGATACTTTGATGTGGACCTTGAGGCGTATGGCCAAGAGGATGAACCATGTTCGAGATGTGGCACACAGATTCGCCGTATCGTTTTGGGAAATCGTTCCTCGCATTTCTGTCCTACCTGCCAGGTCAAAGGGCGCGCGAAGAAAAGTATGAAAAAAACCGCCCTGAAGCGGGGTCAAAAACCAAAGGGGCGCGAGCTCACCCGATAGGTTCTACCTGTGTATTTGAAGAGCATGACCCTGAAGGGTTTCAAGTCCTTCGCGGCCCCCACGACCCTCAGGTTTGAGCCTGGTATCACCTGCGTCGTTGGACCAAACGGGTCAGGCAAGAGCAATGTCGTCGATGCCTTGTCTTGGGTCATGGGTGAACAAGGCGCCAAGAGCCTGCGTGGCGGCAAGATGGAGGATGTCATCTTTGCTGGAACTTCGGGTCGAGCTCCGCTCGGTCGCGCCGAAGTTTCTGTCACCATCGACAACACAGACGGTGCACTGCCCATTGATTTCACAGAAGTAACAATCTCTCGAACTCTTTTTAGAAATGGCCAGAGTGATTATCAGATCAATGGCGAATCCGCTCGCTTGTTAGATATTCAAGAGTTGCTCAGCGATAGCGGAATCGGTCGCGAGATGCACGTGATTGTTGGTCAAGGACAACTCGATGCAATTCTTACCGCTAATCCAGAAGAGCGTCGAGGGTTTATCGAAGAGGCAGCTGGAATTCTCAAGCATCGTAAGCGTAAAGAGAAAGCGCTCCGTAAACTCGAGTCGATGCAGGGCAATATGTCGCGTGTCCAAGATCTGACAAATGAATTAAGACGTCAACTTCGCCCACTGGGTAAGCAAGCTGAAGTCGCGCGCAAGGCGGCTGTAATTCAAGCAGATGTACGTGATGCAAAGTTACGTATCTTGGCCGATGACTTGATCTCATTTAAGTCGACTTTAACGTCGGAAGTTGCGGACGAAACTGCGCTGCGTGAAAGACGCTCACAAGTTGAGCAGGAACTTGATCAACTCCGCAATCGCGAAGTGGAGCTCGACCGAGTTGCATCGAGCGAAGGCCCTCAACTCAATGCGGCGCAAGATAATTACTACAACCTCACCGCTCAACGCGAAAAACTCCGTGGCACCCAAAATTTGGCATCAGAGCGCGCTCGTTTCTTGGCAGAAGAAGCTGAAGAGGCGCGCGCATCTGGTCGTGATCCAGATGCTCTCGACGCTGAAGCGCGTACTTTGCGAACGGAAGAACAAGTTCTCCAAAATTCCGTTGATAAGGCTAGAGAAGAACTCAATTCAGCTAGTGGCACCGTAGGAGAGCTCGAAGCACGTCTCAAGCTAGAAGAGGATCGCGTTGCAGCATCCCAGCGTGCAATTGCGGACTATCGCGAGGGTACGGCGCGTCAAGAAGGCCATATTAAAAGTTTGCAATCTCGAATTGATAGCGCACTTTCCGAAATTGCGCGGCTAGAGAAAGCATTAGGTGAAGCAAATCTTCGAGTAGATGATGCAAGACGAGAGTTTGCTCGACTAGAAAGTGAAGTTGCTGGACTTGATGCTGGCGAGCTTGGACTTGACGCCGAATTCGAAAAGGCGAAAAAGAATTTACAGCACTCCAAATCTGAAATGGAGCGGTTGTCCGCTGAGTTATCGAGTGCAGAACGCGAAAAAAGTGCGGCTGAAGCCAAGGTCGATGCTCTTCGTCAGGCGACACTTCATAAAGACGGTAGCGGAGCGCTCCTTACCAATACTCGTGGAATCGAGATTCGCGGCAGCGTTGCATCACTCATTACTGTGGAAGCAGGTTGGGAGAGCGCAGTCTCTGTAGCTCTTGGTTCGCTTGCCAACGCACTCGTGGTTCAGGACGCTACTCAGGCGATTTCAGCCTTGGCATTTTTAAAGTCCGAATCAGCAGGTAACGCTGAGTTGCTCTTCGTAGCAGATCTCGATGGTCAATCAGATATTCAGGAAGCTGCAACTTCTGGTTTCTCACCATTGGTGACCAAAGTTTCTTCTTCAACGCTGAGCGCAGTGCTTCCACGACTACTTCGCGGATTCGTTGCAGCTGATTCCCTTGCTCAAGCTGAAGAAATTGTGCGAAGCAATCGTAATCTCATCGCAGTAACAAAGGAGGGCGACCTCATTGGTCGCGGCCGTGCCAGTGGAGGTTCGGTATCTCGCTCTTCATTAATTGAGATCACCTCCATGATTGAAAAGAGCGAGATTGCATTGCAGAAGTTCGCTCACGATTGCGATCGAATTCGCTTCGAAATTTCATCTGCAGAAGCCAAGGTCCGTGGCGATCAAGCGCAATATGATCAATCTCTTGCTCGACTCAATGAATCTGACGCCGCAATGGCAGGACTTGCCGAACAGATGGGGGCGGCTGGTCAGAGCGTTCGTGGCAGCGTCGCCGAGGTTGATCGCCTGCAAACCTCGATTACTGAACTTAAACAAGCGCTCTCCAGTGATCAAAATGAGTTAGCGATTGCTCAAACGGAGTTTGCTCGAAGTGAGGAGCCTCAAGAACCAGACCTCACACAGGTAGAGAATTTACGGGCTTCAGTATCTACATCTCGTGCAGTGGAAGTTGAAGCGCGTCTTGGACTTCGAACTTTGGAAGAACGCGTGGCTGCGATCTCGCGACGTGCGGCTGATCTTGAAGTTGCAGCAAATAATGAGCGCGAATCGGCCAGTAAGAGTATTGCTCGACGTGAAGCGCGAGCACGCGGCGCCATTAGCGCTCAAGCGATTGCGGATGCTGCCTATGAAGCTCTGATTCAAATCGAAAATTCCATCTCACGAGCAAATGCCGAGCGCGAACGACTTGAAGTTTCTCGCTCAAATCGCGATGGTGAGATTCTTGCAATTCGCGCCCAAGTTCGAGAGCTGACAACAGAGTTGGATCAACTCACATCAAGTGTGCATCGAGATGAGATTGCACGAGCAGAACAACGCTTAAGAATTGAACAGCTTGAAGGTAAGGCGATGGAGGAATTCGGCGTCGACTCACAAGCTCTGGTCTATGAATACGGCCCCGACAAAGATGTACCAACTTTCATTGAAGATGAGGAAGGAAATCTCTCTCAGGGTGAATTCATTCCGTATGTTCGCGCCCAACAAGAGAAGAGATTGGCGACAGCTGAGCGCTCTCTGGCACTTCTCGGCAAGATTAATCCACTAGCACTTGAGGAATACTCATCATTAGAAGAGCGCTTGAAATACCTCGCAGAACAACTTGAAGACCTTAAGAAGTCAAAGAAGGATCTCCTTGACATCATCAAAGAAGTGGATGAGCGAGTCCAAGAAATCTTCGAAGAGGCTTACCGCGATACCGCTCGAGAATTCGAAAAAATATTTGCGCGACTATTTCCGGGAGGAGAGGGTCGCTTGATCCTTACCGATCCCAGCGATATGTTGAATTCAGGCGTTGATGTTGAAGCTCGTCCACCTGGAAAACGCATTAAGCGTCTCTCGCTCTTGTCTGGCGGCGAGCGATCACTGACTGCTGTTGCGCTTTTGGTTGCGATTTTCAAGGCGCGACCAAGCCCCTTCTATGTGATGGATGAGGTTGAAGCAGCGCTTGATGACACTAATCTCGGTCGACTCTTGGGTGTACTAGAAGAGCTGCGTCAGGCTTCCCAGCTCATCATCATCACTCACCAGAAGCGCACCATGGAGATTGGCGATGCGCTCTATGGAGTAACAATGCGCGGTGATGGAGTCTCTGAAGTAATTTCACAGCGGCTTCGTGAGATTGAAACCGAATCAGTTTAACTATGGGCTTGTTCGGCTCCTTCTTATCGAAGTTCTCTCGAAACAAAGCTTCGATTGAAGATATTGAAGAGTTCCGCACAATACTTATTGAGTCGGATCTTGGTGCGGCGACCGCAGATGAAATTGTTGAATTAGTTAAGAAAGAAAAGTCTGAGAACCTAGAATCTGCAGTTCAAAGCCGGATTAAGTCGTATCTGACTTCTGAGTCACGCGACCTGAATATTCAAAGTGGTTCACTCACAACAATCCTGATTGTCGGTGTAAACGGCACTGGCAAAACAACAAGCGCTGCAAAGCTGGCCAACCTTCTCAAAGACGAAGGGAAGAGAGTTTTACTTGTTGCCGCAGACACATTCCGTGCCGCAGCGGTTGAACAACTCATCACCTGGGGTACTCGAATTGGAGTAGATGTGGTGCGTGGTACTGAAGCATCTGATCCTGCTGCGGTCTGTTTTGATGGTGCAACCCGTGCCAAGAACGAAAACTTTGATGTTCTCATCATCGATACTGCAGGAAGACTTCACACCAAGAGCAATTTGATGGATGAGTTAGGAAAAGTTCGCCGCGTCATTGAAAAGGTCACGCCAGTAAATGAGATCCTCTTTGTCCTCGATGGAACTACGGGACAGAACGGAATTGCACAAGCAAAAGTTTTCTCAGAGAGCGTTTCATTAACGGGGATGATTGTTACCAAAATTGACGGCTCTACTCGCGGTGGCATCGCGCTGGCGACAGAGCGGGCTCTGCGGATTCCTCTGAAATTCGTCGGCGTGGGCGAATCCATCACGGATATACAGCGCTTTGACGCTGATCGCTATATCGCTGAACTTTTAACATAGACGTAACAGAAGCCCTCTAACTGTCACCTCACGGAAACCTCGACCGTGCGGTATCTGTAATAGACCCATAGCACCCTTCTCTCATTCTCAACGGAGAGAACCGAGAAGACTCGTGAGGCGATGCCGCATCCCCAAGGTAGTCCTGCTGAATCAGAGTTAACAAAGTCTGGAGAAAACACATGGATGAAGTAGTCCTCAGCGCTGGCGATACTGCATGGGTATTGGCTAGCTCTGCACTCGTTCTACTTATGACACCAGGTTTGGCCTTTTTCTATGGTGGAATGGTTCGGGCAAAGAGTGCACTGAACATGATGATGATGTCGATGGTAACCATGGGCGTCGTTAGCGTGCTCTGGGTAATTTACGGTTTCAAATTAGCTTTTGGTTATGAAGCGAATTCCGAATGGTATGGATCATTCTCGCTTTCTGGACTTGGCAATGTCGTCGATGAATTGACCAACAATGGTGGTGTCTATCCGATTCCACTTCTGGTCTTTGCAACATTCCAATTGATGTTTGCGATCATTACGCCCGCCCTCATTTCCGGTGCGATTGCCGATCGAACAAAGTTCTTATCATGGACAATTTTCGTAGCCCTCTGGGTCACTATCGTGTACTTCCCAGTTGCTCACTGGGTCTTCGCCTTCGGCAATAAAGTCGGCGACACAGTCACAGGTGCAGGATTCCTTGCAGCACGTGGCGTACAAGATTTCGCAGGCGGTACCGCCGTTCATATCAATGCGGGAGCTGCTGGATTAGCGCTAGCGATTGTCCTTGGACGTCGCATCGGATGGCAACGCACTCCAATGCGTCCGCACTCACTTCCACTAGTACTTCTCGGAGCAGGTTTGCTCTGGTTTGGATGGTTTGGATTTAATGCTGGATCTGCACTCGGAGCAAATGGCATTGCGGGCCTTGCATTTATCAATACTCAAGTAGCAACAGCAGGTGCACTCCTCGGTTGGATCGTTACTGAGAAAATTCGTGACGGACATCCATCATCACTCGGCGCTGCATCAGGTGCCGTAGCAGGACTTGTTGCAATTACTCCGGCATGTGCATTCGTCGCACCATGGGCAGCAGTCATCATCGGCTTCCTGGCAGGCGCGATCTGCGCGCTTGCGGTGGGATTGAAATACAAATTCGGCTACGACGATGCCCTTGATGTCGTCGGAGTTCACCTCGTTGGAGGAATCGTTGGCAGCTTGGCGATTGGATTCTTTGGATCAAGTGCCGTGAATTCCATCGGACTAGATGGGCTCTTCTACGGTGGAGGCACAGCGCTATTAGCAAAGCAAGCACTTGGTGTCGGCTTAGTAATGGCCTACTCATTCGTCATGACGTTGATTATCGGATTCTTGATTGAGAAGACGATTGGTTTCCGCGTGAAGAGTGAGAATGAGCTCGCAGGTGTAGATCTCTCTGAACATGCTGAGAGCGCCTACGAAATGGGTGGAATTCTTAAGGGAGGTCGTTAAAGATGAAACTTATTACTGCAATCATCAAACCTGGAAAACTCGATGAGGTCAAAAGTGCTCTTCGAGAAGCAGGCGTGAAAGGTATGACAGTCTCTGAAGTATCTGGTGTTGGTCGCCAAGGTGGCCATGTCGAGGTATATCGCGGAGCGGAGTACCCCATCGATTTGATTCAGAAAATTCGTCTCGAAATTTTGGCGGAGAATAAGGAAGTTGATTCGATTATCGACATCATCGTCAAAACTGCATCAACTGGCTCAATTGGAGATGGAAAAGTCTGGACAACTCCAGTTGACCAAGTTGTAAGAGTAAGAACTGGCGAGAAGGGTGAAGCAGCGATCTAGCTCTTCTTTTGGTGCTCTTGGCAGGTGATTAGATAGGCTTACGGCCATGTTTGAGTCCCTCAGCAATAAGTTCTCCGATGTTTTCGGAGCGCTGCGCAAGAAGGGGCGCATCACTGAGTCCGATATCGAATCTACCTGCCAAGAGTTACGAGCTGCGCTGCTTGATGCAGACGTCGCGCTCTCGGTAGCCGAGTCTTTTGTTTCGAAAGTTCGGGAAAAGTCTCTAGAAGTTCTGCCAGATCTACGGCAGAGCACCAACCAATCCCAAGAAATCTACGCAATCATCAATCAGGAACTGGTTGCGATCCTAGGTGGCGCAGCCCGACGAATTAGATTTTCGAAGAATCCTCCGACTGTAATCATGTTGGCCGGTCTACAAGGTTCGGGAAAGACAACGCTGGCTGGAAAGCTTGCTCTCTTCCTAAAAGAGAATGGAAATACCCCGCTTCTTGTTGCAGCGGATCTACAGCGTCCGAACGCCGTCACTCAATTATCAGTATTGGCTGAATCAATTAAAGTTCCAGTCTTTGCCCCTGAGCCCGGCAATGGTGTCGGCGATCCAGTTTCGGTGGCGCGCAAGGCAATCGCATTCGCTCAAGAGAAGCTCCACAACATCGTCATCATTGATACTGCTGGACGTTTAGGCGTCGATGAAGAGCTGATGAAAGAAGCTAAGGCGATTCAAACTGCGGTCAGTCCAGATGAAACCCTCTTTGTTGTCGATGCGATGATTGGTCAAGATGCGATTCGAACAGCGCAAGCATTTGAATCTGGAGTTGGATTTGATGCAGTTGTATTGACCAAACTTGATGGCGATGCAAAAGGTGGTGCTGCTTTATCAATCGCTGAAGTTACAGGCAAGCCAATTCTTTTCACCTCGACTGGTGAGAAGCTCACTGATTTTGATTACTTCTTCCCAGATCGAATGGCCTCTCGCATCCTTGGCATGGGGGATATTCAGACGCTTGCCGAACAGGCAAAGAAAGCGATGGATGGCGATAGCGCACGTCGTTTAGAAGAAAAGTTTGTCTCAGGCGAAGATTTCACACTAGAAGATTTCTTAGAGCAGTTACAGGCGATGAAGAAGATGGGCTCTATGACTAAGTTGTTAGGCATGTTGCCCGGAGCAAATAGCGCCGCAATGAAAAAGCAGATTGATTCGCTTGACGACAAAGAATTAGTGCGTACTCAGGCCATTGTTCAATCAATGACTCCGGAAGAACGTCGTAATCCTAAAGTTCTCAATGGTTCGCGTAGAGCGCGTATTGCCTTAGGAAGCGGCCGCACAGTCACAGAGGTCAACTCCCTTGTAGATCGCTTCTCTGCAGCGCAGAAAGTTATGAAACAGATGCGCAGCGGTGGGGGAATGCCTCAAGGAATGGCTCTTCCGGCTGGAATGCCAAACATGATGCCGAACGCAGCGATGCCAATGCGCACTGCCCAAGGTGCAGGTTCACAGCCACCGAAGAAGAAATCTCGATCTGGAAACCCTGCCAAACGCGCCGCTCAAGAAGGACGATAAACGGCTGATTGGGCATATAGCCCTGAGCATGGCAATATTGGCCTCCTGTTCAAGAGCCCTCTACCTCTTGACCGGCAACCATTAACTAGAACTGACGGAACTCGCCTGGCATCCCAACTCGGGCCGATTCCCAAAGTTCGATCGATTACGCAAGGAGAAAGCCCTCGTGGCCGTAAAGATTAGATTGGCACGTCTCGGAAAGATTCGTACCCCGCACTACCGCATTGTTGTCGCAGATTCACGCAAAGCGCGCAATGGTTTGAAGATCGAAGAGATTGGCCGTTATTCGCCAGCCTCAGAGCCTTCATTGATTCAAGTTGATTCAGAGCGCGCACAGCATTGGCTAAAGAATGGCGCGCAACCAACTCCCGCTGTAGAGGCGATTTTGAAGGTAACCGGAGATTGGCAGAAGTTCAAAGGCGTTTCTGGTGCGGAAGGAACACTCAAGACTCTTCCTGTTCGTGCAGATAAGCGCGCAGCATATGAAGCAGCCGTCAAAGCAGCCATGAACGAGCCAAAAGATGGCGCAACCACAATGAAGAAGCGTGCAGCTGAGAAGCTTGCAGCTAAGTCTGCTCCAGCAGAAGAGGTTGCTCAAGCAGCAGCTCCTGAAGCGGTTGAAGAAGTAGTCGTTGAAGCCGCTGCTGAGACACCAGCTGAAACTCCAGCAGAAGTAGTTGCTGAGACACCAGCTGAAACTCCAGCTGAGTAATCATCGTGATGATTGACGAAGCTTTAGAACACCTTGTCAAAGGGATAGTCGATAATCCTGAAGAAGTTGTCATCTCCGAAAAAGATGGACGCCGCGGAACAACTCTTGAAGTTCGCGTGCATCCAGAAGATATCGGCAAGGTAATCGGTCGTAATGGCCGCACTGCCAAGGCGCTCCGTACTGTTGTTTCTGCACTTGCAGGACGCAGTGTTCGCGTCGACCTCATTGAGGCGGATGAAGCGCGCTAATCGCGCTCAACGCAGTTGTTACTAGTCGTAGGACGTATCGGTCGCGCACATGGCGTGCGCGGCGATGCGACTATAGAAGTTCGTACCGATAATCCTGAATCACGTTTCCGTGTTGGCGCAAAACTTCAAACCGATCCGGCTGACAAAGGACCACTTGTAATCCGCGATGCAAAAGTTCATAGTGGAACTCTTTTACTCTCATTTGAAGGCGTTGAAGACCGTACCGCAATAGAAAGACTCCGCAATGTACTTCTCTTGGCTGATGTGAATCCAGAAGAGTCAAATGTTAGCGATGATGACTTTCACATCTCTCAGATTCTGGAATGTAAGGTCGTAGATGAGAATGGTAAGGAATGGGGGACTGTGGTTGATGTCCTCCAGCTACCTGCCCAAGACACTCTTGTAGTCAAGAGTGGCAATAAAGAAATTCTCGTTCCTTTCGTTCGTGCATATGTCCCTGAAATTGACATTACTAAGAAAGTCATGACAATTCTAAATTTTGAGAGCTTGCTATGAAGATCACAGCAATCTCTATCTTTCCTGAGTACTTCACGCCTCTTGACCTCTCACTCATAGGTAAAGCGCGTCAGCAAGAAGTTATTGAATTCACCGCTGTTAATTTGAGAGAGTTCACGCACGACAATCACCACACAGTTGATGACACTCCGTATGGAGGTGGGGCAGGTATGGTCATGAAACCTGAGCCATGGGGTGAAGTTATTGATGCCGCGTTAGAGGTCTCAGACCAGATAATTGACTTAGTGATCCTGACTCCTGCAGGAAAGAAATTTACCCAGAGAATGGCGGAAAAATTTGCTTCGTCGCAGGAGATTGTCTTTGCTTGCGGTCGCTACGAAGGAATTGATGCTCGTGTAGGTGATTACTATCGTTCAATTGACAGAGTGCGAGTTCATGAGATTTCAATTGGCGACTATGTCCTTAATGGAGGCGAAGTAGCAGCGCTGGTGATGATCGAAGCTATTACTCGATTGATTCCTGGCGTTATCGGAAATCCAGAATCTCTCGCAGAAGAGTCACATAATGAAATAGGTGAAGTGGAGTATCCGAGCTACACAAAACCTGCTCAATGGCGCGGACTTTCTGTTCCAGAGGTCTTGATGTCGGGAAATCATGGACACATTGCTCAATGGCGCCGCGAGGAAGCGCAACGCCGCTCTCAATCACAGCAATAAAGCAGCAATAACGCTCAGCAAGAGGGAATATTCGCGACACGCCGCGTGTTGGTCAGGACACGACGGTGAGTTTTAGGCATTATCCGCCCCGTGCGCGCCGTTTGGTGCGCGACATACATATCAAGAGTGGAAGTACGGAAAGAGATAGGTGGTGAGAGATCTATGGCAACTGATTACGACACGCCCCGAAAAACGGATGAAGAGTTACACGAAGAGTCCCTTGAGGAGCTAAAAGCACGTCGCGCGGAAGCGCAATCAGGACAAGTAGATCTTGATGAAGAAGAGGCCGAGAATGTCGAGCTGCCTGGTGCAGACCTATCTGGTGAAGAGCTTGCAGTGCGCGTTGTGCCAAAGCAAGAGAATGAATTCACCTGTTCGCGCTGCTTCTTGGTGCATCACATTACTCAATTAGCAAAAGGTGAGGGAGCAAAAGCTATCTGTAAGGATTGCGCTTAGTTCTTACCCAGAATTGCGCTTTCAATTTTTTCAGGATTTTTCGAACTGACGAGCCAATACGGTGTTGGGTCCCTCTGATCATCGATAGTTAACTTCAGTCCACCCTTAACCCAGAATCTAATTGCCAGATATGCCGCAGGATTGAGATGCATGCCATAAGCGAGTTTCATTTTCTCGGCGGAGAGAACCTCAACCTGGCCAATATGTTCGACACTTATATGTGCACGACCAACAAAGATCTCGCCGTCTGCAATGTTGATGTTGAGTGCCGTGAAGAAGTAGAACGCGATTGTGAGCGCAATAACAATAAATATGCTGGCGAGTGCAGCGGAATTTCCTAGACCTGCCCACACTGCAATAACAATTGAAATATCAAGTGCGATTACAAGGCCCATTAACCACCATGGCCATCGAATTTTCTCGCGCACCTGAGCTGCCTCCATATTCCCAGCGTACATTGAGGTCACATTTGTTGCTGCGATAAAAATTGCTCAGAGACAGGGTAACCTTCCACCTATGTCACGTGGTTTGAATATCACTGCACCTGCAAACGCGGTAGTTCCACCTCGCCATCCTCAGGCACCTGTTCCTGGAACACTTCTTGGTTCGCATAATCCTGACTGTTATGGATGTGGAGCTTCACACCCCGCCGGTCTTCATCTTGTTGCTTACTCTGGCGAAGGTATGACAATCAATGCGAAATTCACTGTTACAGAGATGCATCAAGGAGCGCCAGGGCTCGCACACGGTGGTTTGCTCTCATGTGCCTTTGATGAAGCTCTAGGCAAGTTGATGTGGCTTGTTCGACAACCTGCGGTGACCGGAAAACTGGAGACTTCATTCATTGCTCCAGTACCTGTGGGGACAATTCTCTTTATTCAAGCAGAAATCATTGGGCAAGAGGGAAGAAAGATCTACTGCAAGGCGCAAGGGCGCATCAACTCCGACAGCGGGCCTCTTGCAGTTGAAGCGGCTGCGATATTTGTCATTGTTCCCATGGAGCATTTCATCTCTAATGCACCTGAAGGATTCAGAGATGTTTTGGCTGGACGGACTGATCTTTCAATTGATACCGAATTCGAAATCAATCCATGAAGGTCTTCATTACTCGACTCGATAAAGATCTTCCGATTCCACAATACGCTCAAGCCGGGGATGCAGGAGCTGATGTTCATTCTCGCATCGATATCGCCATCGCTCCGGGTGAACGCGCATTGGTTCCTACGGGAATTTCGATTGCGCTTCCCGACGGATACGCGGCCTTCGCGCACCCGCGTTCAGGTCTGGCCATTAAGCACGGAGTAGGAATGGTGAATGCGCCAGGGACAATCGATGCAGGCTTCCGGGGAGAACTTCAAATTATCCTGATCAATCACGATCTGCGTGAAACTTTCACCATCAAACGCGGCGATCGGATCGCCCAATTAGTCTTTCAAAAAGTAGAGAGAGCTGATTTCATAGAAGTTGAAGAGCTACCAGGTTCTGACCGCGGAACTGATGGTTTCGGTTCGACAGGACGTTCATGAGTCACGACGAAGATAAAGCCAAGATCATGGCTGCTATGGGCGGCAAGAAAGGTCTACTGGATTCTGGATTGCCCGCACTTGTATTTCTTGTTGCTTTTAACTTCACCAAAGATGTAGCGCAGTCCTCGTATGCGGCTCTGGGACTCTCACTTATCCTTACTGCAATCAGATTAGCCAGACGTGAAACGATTCAACACACAATCTCGGGCGTCATTGGAGTAGCAATTTGTGCGTGGCTATCGAATCGTTCCGGAAAAGCAGAAGATTTCTACCTTCCTGGCTTATGGACCAACGCAATCTATGGTGCAGCATATTTGGTTTCGATAATTGTTCGATGGCCGGTTATCGGCCTCTTTCTGGGTCCACTATTAGAAGAGAATTTCAGATGGCGTAAGGATCCGGCTCGAACAAAGGTTTACGCTAAAGCGACCTGGATTTGGGTTGGGCTCTTTGCGCTAAGAATTATCGTGCAGTACCCGCTCTACCTCAGCGGCAACGTCAATGCGCTTGGTACAGCGCGACTCATCATGGGTTACCCGCTATTCATTGCAGCTGCATGGGCTACATGGGTAGTAATCAAGAGTGGTCCGAAATTGCGCGAAGATTTACGCGCTACTTCATAACTACTTTTTAGCTACGAAACACTCCTTGAGGTAATCCTCAGCTTTTGCAGAAGCAACAAAGATAAGTTCATCCCCAGCAGAGAAGACATCATGCGCTGAGGGCGCAATCACGTGACCATCGCGAATAATTGCAGCAAGAGAGGCATCCTCAGGAAGAGTGATCTCTTCTACCGATTTTCCGATACAAAGTGAGTCATCAGGAAGAGTTAACTCAACAAGATTCGCCTCGCCAGCTTTGAGGGAGAAGAGTCGAACGACATCGCCCACGGAAACCGCTTCTTCTACCAGCGCTGCGATGATGCGCGGAGTAGATACAGCAACATCAACACCCCATGAAGAATCAAATAACCACTCATTCTTTGGATGGTTTACTCGTGCTACGACGCGCGGAACTCCATACTCAGTCTTTGCAAGTAACGATGCAACGAGGTTGACCTTGTCATCTCCGGTTGCTGCAACCATAACTTGGCAGGTATCTAACTTTGCCTTATCCAGTGCGCTAATTTCGCAGGCATCTGCCAAAAGCCACTCCGCAGATGGAACGCTCTGCATCTTGAGAGATTTAGGGTTTTTATCGATCAAGAGAACTTGATGGCCGTTTGCAATCAATTCTCGTGCAATGGCGCGGCCAGCGTTACCGGCTCCTGCTATGGCTATTCTCATTTTTACTCGCCGCCTGGGGGGAGAAGTAAGGAATTTTCAGTCGCTGTTAAATTAGAATCTTCCACCATTACATGAACGAGATCGCCTTCTTGCAAGACTGTGTGTTCGTTTGGGATTAGCCCCTCGCCGAGACGTGTTATGAATGCGACTCGAGCTTGCGTGTGCTGCTCGATGAGCGAAATGGGCTTTCCAAACCATTCACGATGTAGCGGAACTTCAGCGAGTTGAACTTTGCCTGAAGGATCTTGCCATTCGGAGCGTGAACCTTGCGGCAATATTCGCCGCATAATTTGATCAGTTGTCCAGAGGACTGTTGCAACGGTTGGAATTCCAAGGCGCTGATAGATCTCGGCGCGAGCTGGGTCGTAGATTCGAGCAACGACGCTGAGGACTCCATAAGTTTCGCGCGCTACACGTGCCGCCAAGATGTTGGAGTTATCGCCATTGGAAACAGCAGCAAAAGCATCTGCCTTTTCAATTCCTGCTTCAAGCAAGGTATCGCGATCAAAACCAACGCCTGTGACTGTTAGGCCATTGAAATCTGCGCCAAGTCGGCGAAATGCTTCTCTATCTTGATCGATAACCGCCACTGAGTGTCCAAGCGATTGAAAATCCTTGGCTAGCGTTGAACCGACTCGTCCGCACCCCATGATGACGATATGCACAAAAGGAGAATTTACACCTTTAGGCTACATACCCTGTAATCCACGCGTGCGATTCAGGCTAGCAATACCGATAGGTACTTCACCTCACAAAGTAGGGAGCGCTCATGGAGATCGGCGACCAGATCGAAGTCGACGTCAGCTCTATTGCTCATGGCGGACATTGTGTCGCGCGATTTGAGGGACAAGTTATCTTCGTACGTCATGCGATTCCTGGCGAACGAGTGGTAGTAGAAATCACTGGAAAGAGCAAGAATTTTGCGCGCGCTAATTGCATAAAAGTTATTAACGCATCGCCACACAGAGTCTCGCCTCCATGCAAGTATGCGCACGCAGATGGATGCGGTGGTTGCGACTTCCAACATATTGAACTTTCTCACCAACGAGAGTTGAAGTCCACCATCATTCGCGAGCAATTCAGTCGATTGGCGAAAATTGATATAGAAGTCAGAGTTGAAGAGGTGCTTCCAACGCTTCATTGGCGAAGCCGGATGGAATTCACGGTTTCGGAAGGAAAGAAGCTGGCTCTTTTTTCGGCTCGAAGTAATCAGCTTATTGAGATTGATCAATGCATGATTGCGAGCGAGAAGATTGATATTCCAGAGATTAATCAGGGAAAGTTGCCCGCTGGGAAAAAAGTGGATGTTGTTATTTCTTCTGGCGGTAATCAGGAAGTTGTGATTGAAGGGCGCGAGAACCACTCACTCATTCAAGAAGACGTTAATGGTCGCCAGTTCTCGCTTAATCCGATTTCATTTTGGCAGAGTCATACCCATGCTGCCCAGACCTTGGCAGATGTCGTCCATCAATACGCCCAAGTTCGCACAGGCGATCATGTTTTTGACCTCTATGGGGGAGCAGGACTTTTCACCGGAGCTCTACTTGATTCCGTCGGCCCTGGCGGGCGAGTGACGCTGATTGAATCGGATGAGAACGCCATAACTGATGCCAAGCGAAATTTCGCAACGGATGACAACGTCGAAATCGTGCAGTCACGAGTTGAAAGCGCTATGAAGAAATATGTATCGGCAAATGTGGTCGTTCTTGATCCACCTCGAGCCGGTGCAGGCGCACAAGTAATCTCGGCAGTCGCTGCGCTCAAGCCCCGCACTATCGTCTATGTGGCCTGTGATCCGGCGGCTCTAGCCAGAGATACCGGCTATCTACGAGACCAGGGCTTTACTCTGGATGAGATCAGAGCTTTCGACCTCTTCCCGATGACGGCTCATATGGAGTGTGTGGCGCGTTTCATTCCGCAATCGGAGTAGCCACTACTCACGGGCCGTGAGCAATAAAAGCGTGGCGGTTAGTATTCGCCCATGAGTAAGAATTCGTTTGACGCTAAGTCTTCCCTCGAAGTCTCTGGAAAGAACTACGAGATATTCGACATAACTAAGTTGCCTGCTGCCGCCACTCTGCCCTTCTCGCTCAAGATTCTTCTCGAGAATCTGCTACGTACTGAAGATGGCGCAAACATCACAGCAAAGCAGATTGAAGCTTTGGCATCATGGAATCCAGATTCTCAACCCGACACCGAAATCCAATTCACTCCTGCACGCGTCATCATGCAGGATTTCACGGGTGTGCCTTGCGTTGTTGATCTTGCAACAATGCGTGAAGCGATCGCTGAGTTAGGTGGAGACCCAACTCGTGTCAATCCTCTTGCTCCTGCTGAACTAGTTATCGACCACTCGGTTATTGCAGATACGTACGGCACGAAAGATTCTTTCCAGCAGAACGTTGATATTGAGTACGAACGTAACCAAGAGCGTTATCGCTTCCTTCGATGGGGCCAGAGCGCATTTGATGAATTCAAGGTTGTGCCACCCGGAACAGGAATCGTTCATCAAGTAAATATTGAATATCTGGCCCGCGTAGTGATGGTTCGTAACGTAAACGGCGTCGAGCGTGCATACCCTGACACAGTTGTCGGAACAGATTCGCACACCACCATGGTCAATGGACTGGGCGTTCTCGGTTGGGGCGTTGGAGGAATTGAAGCGGAAGCTGCGCTTCTAGGTCAGCCAGTATCGATGTTGATCCCACGCGTTGTTGGTTTCAAACTCAAAGGATCACTTCCAATCGGCACAACCGCTACCGATCTCGTTCTCACTATTACTGAGATGCTCCGTAAACATGGAGTTGTTGGAAAGTTTGTCGAGTTCTATGGGCCAGGTGTTAGCGCATTGCCGATGGCTAATCGCGCAACGATTGGAAATATGTCCCCCGAGTATGGCTCAACCGTCGCAATCTTCCCGATTGATGAAGAGACCATCAAATATCTGGAATTAACAGGAAGATCACGCGAACAACTCGCATTGGTTGAGAATTATGCGAAGCGACAAGGTATCTGGCATGACCCCACAGCTACGCCACGGTATTCAGAGCACTTAGAGCTAGACCTTGCATCAATTGTTCCGTCGATAGCTGGTCCAAAGAGACCTCAAGATCGCGTTGCCCTGAGTGACGCCAAGAGCGCGTTTGAAAAGAGCGTACCAACTTATCTTTCGGAGAAGAGCGCAAAGAATCCAGTCGCTATCACGGTGAATTCACGTGAAGGCAGCGTCACTCATGGCTCGGTTGTTATCGCATCGATCACATCATGTACCAATACTTCTAATCCCAGCGTCATGATTGGTGCAGGTTTGTTAGCCAAGAAGGCGGTTGAAAAGGGACTGCAGAGTAAACCATGGGTCAAGACAACTCTTGCTCCTGGTTCGAAAGTAGTGACGAACTATTACGAGAAGGCAGGACTTACGCCATTCCTTGAAAAGCTTGGATTTAACTTAGTTGGATATGGTTGCGTTACATGTATTGGAAACTCAGGTCCACTTCCAGTCGAAGTAAGCAAAGCGGTAAATGACAACGACCTTGCTGTAGCTGCTGTCCTATCAGGCAATCGCAATTTCGAAGGTCGTATCAGTCCTGATGTAAAGATGAACTATCTTGCTTCTCCACCACTTGTAGTGGCGTATTCGATTGCAGGAAGCATGGATCATGACTTTGATAAGGATCCGCTTGGCAAAGATTCCAGCGGCAACGATGTCTTTCTCAAAGATATCTGGCCAACGCCTGCAGAAATTCAAGCAGTGATTGATAGCGTCGTTTCATCTGAGATGTTCAAGAAGGATTACTCCAGCGTTTTCGCAGGAGATCACCGTTGGACCTCACTTGCTACCCCAACCGGCAAAGTTTTCGAATGGGATGCTCAATCCACTTATGTTCGCAAGCCGCCGTATTTCGATGGCATGCCACGCAACCCAGTTCCTGTGACTGATATCAAGGGAGCCCGAGTTCTAGCCAAATTGGGCGACTCGGTTACCACCGATCACATCTCGCCCGCCGGCTCTATCAAAGTTGATTCACCCGCTGGAAAGTATCTTGCTGAACACGGTGTTGCTAAAGCAGATTTCAACTCTTATGGATCTCGTCGTGGTAATCATGAAGTAATGATTCGCGGAACTTTTGCCAATATCCGTTTGAAGAATCTTCTTCTCACTGGCGTTGAAGGTGGATTCACTCGCAACTTCATCGCAGGTGGAGAGCAGAGCACAATTTATGATGCTTCGATGGCATATCAAGCAGCAAAAATCCCACTAGTGATTCTTGCGGGCAAAGAATATGGATCAGGTTCTTCTCGTGACTGGGCGGCTAAAGGCACTGCGCTCCTAGGGGTTAAAGCCGTGATCGCAGAATCTTTCGAAAGAATCCATCGCTCTAACTTAATTGGAATGGGAGTACTTCCTCTCCAGTTCCTCGATGGTCAGAATGCAGAATCTCTCGGACTTACTGGTGAAGAAGTTTTCTCAATCGAAGGTGTCACTGCTCTCAATAATGGTGGAATACCTTCTAGTGTCAAGGTAATCGCGGGGGAGAAGTCCTTCACTGCAAAGGTTCGAATCGATACCCCTGGTGAGGCGGATTACTACCGCCACGGAGGCATCATGCAATACGTCCTTCGCTCCTTGCTCGCCTAAGAACTGCATAACTGGCTATTGCCAAAAACGCAGATACCATTACAACATGAAGTTCTTGCCTCGCATCTCATCGCCGAGCGATTTGGCGCGCATGAATGTCGCAGAACTCAATGAACTTTCAGCTGAGATTCGAAGCTTCCTGATTGAGAAAGTATCTAAATCAGGTGGCCACTTAGGTCCAAACTTAGGAATCGTCGAACTCACCATCGCATTGCATCGCGTCTTTGAATCTCCGCGCGACGTATTGGTCTTCGATACTGGCCACCAAACCTATGTACACAAAATCCTCACGGGTCGCGCTGGTGGCTTTGACAAGCTCCGTCAACGAGGTGGACTTGCTGGATATCCCAATCGCAGCGAGAGCGCACACGATGTCATCGAAAATTCTCACGCGTCGACTGCACTTTCTTGGGCTGATGGAATCGCTCGTGGATTTATGATTCAAGGCGAAGACGAACGCACCGTCGTCGCAGTTGTTGGCGATGGATCACTCACTGGCGGCATGGCTTGGGAGGCGCTCAATAACATCGCTGCATCTGAGAACTTGCGCTTAGTGATAGTCGTAAACGATAACGAACGTTCGTACTCGCCAACTATTGGTGGCGTCGCAACGTATCTATCAACTCTGCGCGCCACTAAGGGATATGAGAAGTTCCTGGACTGGGGTAAGGGCGTCCTTGAACGGACCCCTGTTGTCGGTCAGCCAATTTACGAAACCTTGCATGGCATGAAGAAGGGGCTCAAAGATATTGTTGCTCCACAAGGAATGTTTGAAGATTTAGGACTTAAGTATCTCGGACCTGTCGATGGACATGACATTGTCGCCCTTGAGAAAGCTCTGCAACAAGCAAAGAAATTTGAAGGCCCAGTTCTCGTTCATGCCATCACAGAAAAAGGTCGCGGCCATGCGCCAGCAATTCAAGATGAAGCTGAGAAATTCCATGCTGTCGGCGTTGTTGATCCCGAGACTGGTGAGCCATTAAGTAAAGGCGGCCCATCATGGACCAACGTTTTTTCACAGGCGCTGGTTGATTTAGGACATGAGCGAAGAGAGATAGTTGCTGTTACTGCCGCGATGCTCGGCCCCACTGGACTTGATAAGTTCCAGGCAGAGTTCCCTGAGCGCACATTTGATGTCGGAATCGCAGAGCAACATGCGACTACATCTGCAGCAGGAATGGCATATACCGGACTTCATCCGGTAGTTGCTGTGTATTCGACATTCCTCAATCGCGCGTTCGACCAACTTCTCTTAGATGTTGCTCTGCATAAGGCAGGCGTAACTTTTGTTCTCGATCGCTCTGGAATCACTGGTGACGATGGTCCGTCACACCATGGAATCTGGGATCTTGCACTCACAGGAATTGTTCCTCATGCGCATGTTGCCGCGCCGCGAGATGGCTCTCAGCTTCGAGAACTTCTCAGCGAGTGCGTATCTATCAGTGATGCGCCATCGATTATTCGATTCCCGAAAGGCGGAGTCGCCAAGGACTTGCCAGCATTCGAACGTCGTGATGGCATCGATATTCTCTATCGCGGCGAATCAGCCGATATCTTGCTCGTCAGCGTTGGTGCAATGGCATCCACAGCAGTTGAGGCTGCTGCTCAGGCTTATCGCGAAGGAGTCGGAGTCACTGTCATTGATCCACGTTGGGTCAAGCCGCTTCCCGTCAACGCTCTGTTGGCAATGGCGCGACGTTACAAACGCGTTGTTGTACTCGAGGATGGAATCAAACACGGTGGTATCGCCAGCACGCTATCGGAGATATTCCGCGAGAATTCTGTCGAGATGCCGATCCATTCGATCGGAGTACCTCTCGAATTTATCGAGCACTCCAAGCGCAACGAAATCTTGGAAGATCTCGGACTTACCGTCCAAAACGTAACGCGCCAACTTGTGGGTTGGGCATCAGATGGAGTTAAGCAGGAAGCGATGCAACTCCATGCGGATGAAAACGTTGACCGCAAACCGCTTCGCTAATTCCTTCTCGATCTAAGTACGGCAATATTCCTCCGAGATGCATGGGCCATCCGGCACCAAGCAACATACAGAGATCAATCTCAGCCGGCGTCGCAACCACGCCTTCATCGAGCATCATTCGAGCTTCCTCGGCTAACGCCTTAAGCGCGCGCAGACGCACATCATCAGAAGTTGAGGGCTTATCTCCCTTTTCCACTAACTCAAGCGCTGCAGGATTTGGAACGAGCTTGCCGGCATCATCTTTGATGTAGAAAGCCTTCACGTTGTTATCAACCAAGCGTTGAACTGTAGGAGAGATCCGATAACGCGGCCCGAGGTTGTTGTGGAGGGTCTTGGAAACATGAAGCGCTACTCCTGGACCTACGAGACCGAAGAGTTCGAATGGTGACATTGGGAAACCAAGTGGACGTAGCGCATTATCGGCTACATCGGCAGGAGTTCCTTCATCCATCGCATCAGTTACTTCGCCCATAAAGCGGGTAAGAAGTCGATTAACTACAAAGCCCGGCGCATCCTTACAGATGATCATCGTCTTCTTCAATTCTTTTCCAACGTTGATTGCTGTGGCAGTAGTCGCATCATCAGTTTTGGAAGTGCGTGCCACCTCAAGTAGCGGCATTACTGCAACAGGATTAAAGAAGTGGAAACCTACAACGCGCTCAGGGTGAGCAAGCCCTTCACCCATCTTCTCGACCGATAGTGATGATGTGTTGGTGGCTAGAACGCATTCAGGGGAGATGATTGCTTCAAGATCTTTAAACAATTTCTGCTTGATGGAGAGTTCTTCGAATACAGCTTCAATGATGAAATCTGCGCCAGCGAATACCGATTGATCAACCGAGCCAGATACAAGGAGTGAGAGTCTGCGACCTGCTTCCTCGCTCAATCTCTTCTTCTCAACTAATTTAGTGATTTCCGCATGAACCCAAGCCACGCCCTTATCGACACGAGCTTGATCTAAATCTGTCATCACGACTGGAACCTTGAGATTTCGCACCAGTAGGAGCGCAAGCTGCGAGGCCATTAGTCCTGCACCTACAACGCCAACCTTGGTGACTTTGCGGGCAACAGCAGGCTTTGGTGCGCCTTCTACTTTCTTCCGCTTTTTCTGGATGAGATTAAATGCATACAGAGATGCACGAAGCGGATTACCCATGACGAGATTTGCCAGGATTTCATCTTCTGCATCAAATCCTTGATCAAGAGTGTTGGTTCGGGCTGCGTAGATTAATTCCAACGCGCGACGAGGAGCTTCGATATCAGCACCGCCATATTTCTTGGCGATTGCTGCTTTTCCAGTCTCCATCGCTTTATCCCATGCTGAGAGATCGCTGGTGTAATCGGTCCGTTCTATCTTTGCTTTACCGGAGATGATCTGGGCTGCGAATTGGACTGACTTTTCAAGAAAATCTGCTGGTTCGTAGACTGCATCAACAACGCCGAGCCCTTGGGCATCTTTTGCCTTCATCATGGTGTTGTTATTGAGGGCGTTAAGGATGATGACTTGAACTGCTCTCTCTGGACCGATGAGCTTAGGAAGAATTGTTGCACCGCCCCAACCAGGGACGATTCCTAAGAAACACTCAGGCAGCGCGGTAAATGCTGTTGATGCCATGGTGCGGTAATTGCAATGCAGGCCAACTTCAAGTCCGCCACCAAGAGCAAGTCCGTTGATGAAAGCAAAAGTTGTTTTCTTGCTACGACCAAGGCGTTTGAAGACATCATGTCCGAACTTACCGATTGCAAGAGACTGGCTCTTCTCAGTTACAAAAGGAAGTCCAGAAAGATCTGCTCCCGCAGCAAAGATAAATGGCTTGCCTGTGATAGCAATGGCAACAGAGGATGAGGTTTCGGCGGCAGTAATTGCAGAATCAAGTTCTTGGAGCGACTTGGGACCCAGAGTATTGGGACGTGTGTGGTCCATGCCGTTATCGATGGTAATCAGCGAGAGGGTGCCAGTCGCACCGAACGCGGCTAAATCAATTTCACGCAAGAGCGCTTTGGTTACTACTTCTTCAGGCGCGCCAGTAGGTGTTGTCATTTCAGCCATGATTTACGCCGCCTTACCGTTGTAGTGAGGGTTCTCCCAGATAACTGTTCCACCCATTCCAAGTCCAATACACATTGTTGTGATTCCGTAACGAACATCAGGACGCTCTTTGAAACCTTCTGCAAGATTGAGAATTAAGCGAATGCCTGATGATGCCAATGGGTGACCCACCGCAATCGCACCGCCATAAATATTGACGCGAGAATCGTCATCGGCGAGACCAAAGTAATCAAGGAAGGAAAGGACCTGGATGGCAAATGCCTCATTTATCTCAAAGAGTCCAATATCTTCAATTGATAGGCCCGCTTTGGAAAGAGCCTTGAGCGTTGATGGAACTGGACCGTAACCCATGATCTCTGGCTCAACGCCTGCGAATGCAAATGTCACCATCTTCGCTTTAGGTGTAAGTCCAAGTTCTTTCGCTTTTGACTCACTTGCAAGTAAGGCGGCTGTGGCGCCATCGTTAAGGCCAGCAGCATTTCCTGCAGTTACTCGTCCGGCTGGACGGAATGGAGTCTTGAGAGCGGTAAGAGCTTCGAGTGTTGTACCAGGACGAGGTGGTTCATCAACTGTTGCAACGCCCCAACCTAATTCTGCATTTCTCACTGCGACTGGAATCAAGTTTGGTTGAATCTTTCCTGCCGCGTACGCAGCTGCAGTCTTCTGTTGTGAGGCAAGCGCGTATTTGTCGGCGCGCTCTTTTGTGAGGTGAGGTAATTTGTCATGCAATCTCTCTGCAGTATTTCCCATCGACAGCGCATCAGTGTCAACGAGTTTCTCGGCAAGATAACGAGGGTTTGGATCCATGCCTTCACCCATCGGATGGTTGCCCATATGTTCGACGCCACCTGCGATCGCAAGATCATAAGCGCCCATACTGATTGAGCCAGCGAGCGTTGTGATAGATGTAAGTGCGCCTGCGCACCAACGATCAATTGAATAGCCCGGCACCGTATTGGGAAGACCAGCAAGAAGCGTGGCACTTCGTCCGATATTCATACCTTGATCACCAAATTGGGTTGCGGCCGCAATCGCAACATCATCAATCTCAGAAGGTTTCACTTGTGGGTTTCGCTCGAGGAGTCCACGGATACAACGCACGATGATGTCGTCGGCGCGCGTGCCGGAATAGAGACTTCCCGCTTTTCCAAAAGGTGAGCGGACAGCGTCGACGAGAACTACATTGGTTGAGGTAGAGGCAGTATTCATGCCGCTAGGTTACTGGCGAGTAGCCTTTTCTGACACCCATCGAATCGGGCCTTGATGCTCAATAAAGACTGTCTGGCCGACCGTGAAGTTCATAGGGCCGGCGACTCTGGCGCGGACAGAGTTCGAGAGTCCAGAAAACTCCAGTTCGAGAAGGGCGTCGTGTCCGTAGTAATTAATCCGGGAGACAGTCGCCGTAACCTGAGAGTTCAGGGGAGTCGCGCTGACATGAATCTCTTCGGGCCGGACCAAGAGTTCGCCTGAGGTTCCATCAGCGCTGTGTGGTTTGCTGCTGTGGAGCACGGAGTCATATGAGCCATCCTGTGATTTGAAGGCAGGGATAGTCACAACGTCTCCGGTGCTTTCTGCAACATCAGCTGAGATTGGTTTCAAGTAGACCTCTGCAGGGGTTCCAGATTGAACGACGGTTCCTGAGCGCATTAACGCGATGACATCGGCCGAAACCAGTGCATCTTCGCGATCGTGAGTCACCATAATCGTTGTGGTCTTCGTACTCTTGAGAAGAGCAACAACTTCTTCACTAATGCCAGCTCGCAGCGCTTGATCAAGAGCAGCGAAGGGTTCGTCGAGAAGAACCATTGCGGGCTTCATGGCAAGAGCGCGCGCAAGTGCGATACGAGTTTGCTGTCCTCCGCTGAGTTCTTGTGGAAGTCGTCTTTCGTACCCTGATAAGCCAACAAGAGAGAGCATCTCTTCGATAATGCTTCGTCGTTCATCGCGTGCCAGGTTCTTGCTCAGCGCAAAGCCAACATTGTCAGCAACGCTGAGGTGCGGAAAGAGTCCGCCTTCCTGAGGAACGTAACCGATATTGCGTTTATGTGGAGGTAAAACCAGTGAGGAGACGCTGACAAGTTGTTTACCAAAACGGATAGCGCCTTCAGTAGGCGTAATGAGCCCCGCAATTGTGCGCAGCAAAGTGGTTTTGCCACATCCAGATGGACCAAGAATCGCTGCGAAAGCACCAGCCTCAATTGTGAGATTGAGATGTGAAAGAACTTGTCGTTCTGCAAATTTCACACCGAGATCACGGATTTCAAGTGAAGTCACGAGAGATCTCCTTCGCCGCTATCACTCTTATCTGGTCGATTGATAAGAAATGTGGGAATTGCTGCAACGAGAACTAAGAGTAATGCGTAGGGAGCCGCTTCACTAAATCGAAAAATTGAGGTGTAGGTCCACATCTCTGTTGCAAGAGTTTCGAATCCCGTGGGGCGTAACATCAAAGTAGCTGGGAGCTCTTTCATTGCGGCGAGAAAAACCAGGAGAGTTCCAGAGAGGATTCCGGGCGCTGATAGTGGAAGGACCACCTTGCGCAGAGTCTGAGAGCGGGATTGTCCAAGGGTTGCTGAGATATCGAGAAGATTCTGAGGTACTCGAGAAAGGCTGGTGCGAACTGATCCAACGCTCTTTGCCATGAATAGAAGAGCGTAGGCAAATGCAAGCAATCCCAATGTTTGATAAAGCCAAGTGAACTCGGAGCCAAAAGCGACCAGCGCAAGGCCCATCACGATTCCGGGCAGAGCATGAACCATCAGAACGCCTTTATCTGCGATACGAGCTAGTCCGGATCCTTGCTGGACCAGAATTCCTAGAGGTAAAGCGAGAAGAAGAGCAATCAACGCTCCGAGCGATGATGCGATGACTGTTGAGAGTGCAGCGCGCACCAGACTGGAGTAATCGATAGTTGTGGAATTAGAGAGAAAACGAATAACGAGGAGCGCAAGGGGTAAGAGCAAACTCAAAGTGACATATGAGAGAGCAATCAAAGTAGAAGTAGCTCGACTCTTTGAGCTCCTTAGCAATTGTTGGGCCGTGATAATGCGCGTTGAACTTTTCGTCAATTTCGAGCGCGAGCGAGTGCGACTCTCTATTCCGATGATTACAGCGGAGATTGAAACCAGGATGAGTGCAAGAACAGCAGCTGTACTTCTATCAAAAGAACCCCGATAGAGATTTGCGATTGAGCGGGTGAACGTATCAACGCCAAGTAAAGATACGGCTCCAAAGTCGCTAAGAACGTAGAGCGCTACGAGTAGCGAACCAGCGGCGATTGAGTTTCGAATCTGGGGGAGCGTTACTTGAAGGAAGGTTGCAGCAGTATTGAGTCCGAGCGTTTGAGCAACTTCATGCTGAGACCAATCAACTCGACGGAGAGCGGCGAGAGCGGCAAGGGTTACAAAAGGCGTAGTTGACAGCACGAGGACAAATACTGCAGCCCAGAAGCCCTGAAGACTGGGGTAGAGCGAGATCCAACTGAAAGTGAAAACATAACTAGGAATTGCGATAGGGAGAATTACTAGCGCTCTAAAGAGATTCGCAAAAGGCAGCTCAACGCTATGAAGAATCCACGCCATAGCAACCCCAACAAGAGTTGCCAGAAGAACAACCAAGACGGTCAAACTAAGAGTGGTGAGAAGAATCTCCAGTGTTTTTCTACGTAGAACAACGGTTGCAATAGTTTGTGAATCACTATCGAGCGCCCGTCGAATCAGATAAAGAATAGGAATTGCGACAAAACTCAGGGAAAGTAGGGTCCCGATAGAGAGCAGAAGGGGCGTACGTCGGCTAAGGCCCGCGTACGTTGCGTTGTCGGCGCGCCTGTGTGGGGAAGTAACGTGGCTAATTAGATCAAACCAACCTTAATCAATAACGCTTGGGTTCTGCGTAAGTCACTGAGCGATGCGAGGTCTACTGCTGGAGATGCAACATCGATCAGTGCAGGCAGTCCTTCTGGCCACAAAGTTGGAAGAGCCAAGGAATACTCATGAGTATCAGTTACAAACTTCTCTTGAATGTCATCTCGTAACAAGAATTCAATCAGAGATTGTGCAGATTCTTTCTTCTGAGAGGTGGCAAGAATTCCTGCTCCGGCTGCGTTGACGAGATTGCCAATGTCTCCAGCTTGGAAGAAATCAATCTTCACATTGATATCTCGACCAAGTTCTTCTGCGACTTCCCACAGGTAGTAGTGATTGACCAACCCGATATCAATCTGGCCTCCATCAATCGCTTCCATGATCTGACTATTTTTTTCATAAAGAACTGGTTCGTTATTCTTGATTGCGGCGAGCCACTTTTCAGCTGCGGCTTCTCCGCGTGATTGAATCAGCGCAGTGATAAAGGTTTGGAAAGAACCATTAGTAGGAGCAATTCCGATCCGACCACGCCAGGTTGCGTTTGTTAGGTCATCGATGGTTTGAGGAAGTGTTGTAACTCGATCAGGCGCGTAAGCAAAGACTCGAACGCGACCAGTGACTCCCACCCAGTCAGAAGACGGAGATTGATATTTAGATTCAACGCGGGAGAGAATCTGGTTTGGCAATTGAGCAAACATCTGTGCACTGCTTACTGCTCCGAGAGATCCAGCATCTTGAGTGAGAAAAAGGTCTGCAGGGGAGTTTTCGCCCTCTTCAAGAAGTTGAGCAGCAAGCGCTGCTGAATCGCCATATCGCACATCAAATTCGATGCCGGTCTCGGCGGTGAACTGCTCTAGAAATGGTGCGATGAATTCTTCACTTCGACCTGAGTAGATGGTGAGCTTCTTGCCGTCGGAGGATTCTTGGGAGCACGAGGTGAGGAGCGAACCGATGGCGAGCACGCTGATGATCATTGCGACATACATGCGGGCGGCTCGGCGGAAGGTCATAGAGAGACCATAGAACCTAGGGGGTAATTACGCAACATTTGTGTTGCGTAATTCGAATCACTCCGTGGAGGGTTGTTCGACTTCCGCCTGTTCCTCGGGAGGGGGTGGAAGGGGTTCATCTTCACAGAGTGCGCGAGCTAACGTTTCAGCACACCGCTCAATCTGCCACTCGCGTGCACCGTTGAGGCGGAGTTGAGTCTCCACCTTGGTGACTAGCTGTGACGAGAACTCATATCTCTTTTCTGAACCTCCATCGAAACAGATTTTGCGAACCAATTCAGGAGTGAGCAGATTTTCGAGCGGTAGAAGAAGTTCTGCAGCAACTGTTGCCAGGTTTGCACGCGCATGGCTGACATGTGCGTAGGCCATAGGAAACTTCATCTTCCAAATCTTGACTGGCGGTAGCGCATCCGACTTGCTTCGTAGCGCGGGCCAATCTGGCTCCTTAAGGGTTGAGGCACGTAAAAAAGTTTCAAGCCAGAGATCGATGTAGCTCTTCTGAACTTCATTTCGAATTCGCGACTTAGCTTCAGGTAACTTGAGAAATTCTGCCTTTGATTTAACGTTGGATTTTGCTAGAGCAACCAGTACAGCATCATTGAAGAGTCGGCCCGGGGCTAGATCAATTTCTGATGCAATGTCGTCACGGACTCTCCATAGTTCACGGATGATTGCCATCTGGTGGCGAGATTTCACTTCATGCATCCCAGAGGTTCGCCGCCATGGTTCTTTACGAGGCGCGCTTGGTTCTGCTTTAAGTATTGCCGCAAAATCTTCAGTTGCCCAGCGGATCTTTTTCTGAGACTCAAGTAATTCTGCAATCTTGTCGCGTAGATCCACAAGAACCGCTACATCAAGGGCTGCATAGTCAAGCCATTCCTGCGCAAGAGGTCTGATGGACCAATCAACAGCAGAGTGCTCTTTTGCAAGGGAAAGTTCGAGCAATGATTCACAGAGCGCGCCTAATCCGACTCGTTCGCAGCCCGCAATACGAGCGCCGAGTTCAGTATCAAAAAGAGTCTGTGGATCAATCCCAAACTCTCGTAAACATGGCAGATCTTGGGTGCTTGCATGAATGATCGTCTCGCAACTTTGAATTACCTGATTGAGTTCGGCGATGGCTGGGGATGATGCGACGGCGATGGGATCAATGAGATGCAGGCCTCCATCGCGACGGAATAGCTGAATGAGGTAGGCGCGAGAGCTATAACGAAAGCCCGACGCACGTTCGGCATCAACCGCTATCGGCCCATTACCGCGCTTTAAATCTGCACAACAATTACGCAGTTCGGCCTCTGTGGTGATTACCTCTGGGGTCCCTTGATCTGGAACAACAAGCGCTCGCATCGTTAGTGGTCGTCCGATCGGTTAAATCTCAAGTGAACCTGAATTCTGCACGGAGTTATCGTCTAGAAGTAGTTATCGTCTAGAAGGAAGTGTGCTTACTCCCTCAGGTAATGGGGCAAGGCCAGCAGCGCTTGCCATGAGTTCCAGCCAAGCGTTGACATGCTTGATGAGCTCTTCTGCATTTGTGGGTGTCCACGATGCCCGCACTTCAATTTCAGAGGATTCATCGTGAGTAGAAAGTTGTCCAAAGGAAGCGCTCATAACGCGCGTAACAGTTCCGCTGGGCGCCAGATAGTTCGCACCAGAATTTTGCAGAGCATCAATAAACCAGGACCATCCGACGTCAGGAAGAAGTGGATCGGACTCCATCTCGGTTTCAAGAGCAGAGCGGACAAATGTCACGCAACGGAAATTGCCCTCCCAGGTCTCTTGACCATCAGGATCATGAAGCAAAACAAATCGACCGGTAGCAATATCGTCATCTCCGTCGGATTGATCTGATTGCGACGTTGTCAGTGCAAGATCTGCTGATACGGCGTATGCAAAGGGAGCTAAACGTTGGGGGGCAGGAATTTCAGAGAGGGAAATTTCTGGACGAGTCCTGAGCGCTTTGATCTCTTCGATTAAAGCGTGGAAGAAATCTGTTTCGCTCTTCACTGTTCAAGGGTAGCCAGTATCCTTTCGCAATGGGTTCATTGCTGGCACTTCTCTCTAGTGTGTTATGGGGAACTGCAGATTATTTGGCAGGAAATCTCTCTAAGCGTTTTCAAGCTCTAGCCGTAACGGGCGTTTCGCAGGCTTTCGGGTTGGTTTTCGGAATCAGCGCGATCCTTCTCTTGAGCGATTTCATTTCTCCCAACCTCTCGATGAATGGATATTTGCTTCCCGGCATCATCGCTGGAATCGCAGGCTTTATTGGGCTCACGGCTTTTTACACCGGACTTGCGACGGGTCGCATGGGGGTTGTCTCACCGATTAGCTCCTTATCGGTTGTAATTCCTCTTGTCTTTGCGTTGAGCCAAGGTGAGCGCCCCACCACAACACAGACAATCGGAATCATGGTTGCGATAGCGGGCGCATTTCTAGCAAGCGGTCCAGAAGTGAAAAATGGTCTTCCAATCAAACCGCTGGTATATGCACTGGTAGCAGCGCTCGGATTTGGCACCGCTCTGACATTTATTGCGATCGGTTCTGAAACAGATTCATTGCACACCATGACCGCTATGCGCTGTGCATCTGTGACGATCTGCGTATTGATTGCGCTGCGATATCGAACCATCGGGGGATTTTCTAAGAAGGAACTTCCTTTACTGATTTTCATCGGAGTTGCCGATTTCCTTGCAAACTTCTTACTCGGAGTTGCAACCACCAAGGGATTGGTCTCTATCGCGATGGTCTTTGGTTCACTTTTCCCTGTAGTGACAATCTTGTTGGCTTACAAGTTCTTGCACGAGAGATTGCAACGAGTGCAGTACATCGGAATATTTGCTGCTCTCTCCGGAGTAGTCTTGATCGCAGCGTTCTAGTCCGCTACAAGAAGAGAGTTACAGCTTTGGTTTCCAGATCTGAAAAGCCACGGGGTTAGAATTTTCTTCATGGACCGACTCGTCGACTAAACGATATCCGTGTTTGAGAATTGTTTCATCGAAGAAATCTCCATCGCCTTGTAGTAAAACTCGCGTTACGTAGAGCGCGTCTATCTGCTGCTTCTCGATAAGCGGAGTCACGAACGTGGGACCGCCTTCAATCAATACTGGCTCGCCATGATCTGCCAGTGCTCGCCGGATAATCTGGTGTGGAGCTTCGTTAAATATCGAGAGTGAAGAAGAAATTGATTCTGGAAGTGAACGGCTGGCGACATACAGTGGAAGTGGCGGGGCTGTATAAGGCTCATTGCGGTAGGTATTTCCCCCAATGACGAGCGCGCGGGCTTGAGCACGCAATGCATGGAATCGCTTACGGTCGGATGAGGGGCTGAGGGCGGTAGAAGAGCCGCGCAGAGTTGTCGCCGAGTTGTGGGCAAGAAGCAGGTTTGCGATGGTTCGAACTGCGCTCATAGGAAGGACGGTATCGCGCCTGGATGTCAGTGGCCTTACCTATCGTGTCACCATGATCATTGATTGCGAAAGCTGCGTCATGCGAGATATCGCGTGTAAGGATTGTGTTGTCTCGGTTCTGATTACCGCACCGCCGGCGCGACACGAAGAGGGAGCATCTTCTGAAGCCTCCGAAATTAATGGTGAGGAGTCCCGAGTTATCGACCTTCTGGCCTCTCGAGGGATGATTCCACCCCTTCGCTACGCTCACAGCGGTCAAATAGCGGGCAATTCACAGGATTCAGAGGCCCTCTCAGGTTGAGCATTCTGTGACTTCGCAGTTAGCCTAAACCGATGACCAAGAGCAGAAGCGGCGCGAAGAGACGAGTTCATCTCGTCGCACCTTTGCTATCGCTAGCTCTATCTGTGACCCTCCTTCCTCTCAATCTTCCACTCGCTTCAGGAGCGCCGAACGCCGACCTACGCGCAGTTCGAGCCGAGGTCGAACGCTTACAGGAAGATGCCGCCGAAGCTGGCGAGAACGCCCAGGCCGCCAAAATTCAATTAGCTAAACTTAAAAAGCAGCTCGAGTCAGTCCAACAGCAAGCTGATGTCCAGAAGCAGAGCGTTGATTCAATTGAGAAATCTCTAGCAGCGATTGCTGTTGCGCGTTATAAATCGACAGGTTTGGGCGAAGGCCTAGAACTACTTTTCTCCTCGGATCCCTCTCTCTATCTCTCTGCGGCCGGTTCGCTCGAAAATGTGACGCGAAAGCAATCCATTGAGTTGCGCAAATACGCCACAGCAAAACAGAGACTCGACGCTACATCTCTTACTGTGGGAGATAAGTTGCGATTAGTCCAAGCAGCTGAGGCTCGCTACAGAGCACAGGCGGCGCAGGTCAAGAACAAACTTGATCAAGCAGAGAAGTTGCTATCGAAGCTCGAGAAGCAAGATCGAGAACGCTTGTTAAAGCTCCAGGCGATGGATCAAGAAGAGCGCCGTAAATACTCCCTCGAGCAAGCGAAGTTAGCGAATGCTGTATCGGGTCGCGCAGGAACTGCTTTGAAGTATGCGGTCAAGCAGATTGGCGATAATTACGTTTGGGGCGCAGCCGGGCCGATTCGCTGGGACTGCTCAGGTCTAACGATGCGGGCGTATCAGCAAGCCGGCGTTCGTCTCCCACATTCATCACGCGCACAATTTGGTTACGGTAGATCAATTTCACGGAGCAATCTTCAGGCCGGAGATCTCGTCTTCTTTGGTTCTCCTATTTCTCACGTGGGCATCTACATCGGTAAGAACAAGATGGTTCATGCCCCACGCCCGGGTGCTCGTGTACAGATTGCTGAATTCGGAAATTACTTCGGCAGAAAGAAATATGTAGGCGCTCGCCGCCTCTAGTGCGACGCTCCGACCGCACCTTCTACTGACAATGCCATCCACTCTTCTTGTTACAAATGACTTTGGTCCACGCGCCGGCGGTATCGAAACCTTTGTTATAGGCCTACTGGAAAGAATCCCTGCTGGGGAAGTTATCGTTTACACCTCTAAGCAAGCCGATTCTGCTGCATATGATGAGAGGTGGCTCAAGGATTTCAAGGTTAAAGTCATTCGAGATCGCTCCACAATTCTCCTTCCAACCCCGCGCGTAATACGCAATCTTCGCGAAGTAATTAGAAGTGAGGAATTAACCCGGGTCTGGTTTGGCGCAGCTGCGCCTCTTGCTCTGGCATCACGGTGGCTACGTAGCGCTGGAATTAAACATAGCGTCGCCCTGACGCATGGACATGAGGTGTGGTGGTCGAAGATTTGGCCATTTAGCTGGGCCATGCGTGAGATTGGAAAGAGCGTTGACAGAACTACTTACCTTGGTGAATTCACTCGATCGGCAATCTCACCGCGTTTCAAAAACCCGGAGAAACTTCTCAAGATTGCACCTGGGATTGATACTGATCACTTTGCGCCTCGCGATGCAACCGAACTTCGTAGGCGGTACGGATTAGAAGAGAAGGCTGTAATCATCAGCGTCGGCCGTCTGGTTCATCGAAAAGGACAAGACCGATTAGTCGAAGCGATGGCAGAGATTGTGAGAAAAGTTCCTCATGCAAAATTAGTATTTGTTGGCGAAGGACCGCATCGCAAAGAGCTTGATCGCCTGGTTGCTCAGCACCAACTTAAAGATCATGTGATCTTTATCGGACGGATCAATTATCAAGAGTTGCCCGAGTACATTTCTATGGGCGATGTATTTGCCATGCCATCTCGCTCAAGATTGATGGGCCTAGAAGTCGAAGGACTTGGAATCGTCTATCTCGAAGCAAGTGCGTGCGGCCTTCCGGTCATTGGTGGCGCATCTGGTGGAGCCCCTGATGCTGTTATTGATGGGGTTACAGGTTATGTTGTCGATGGAAATGATCTCTCCGCGATTGCGCATCGCACAGTCGAACTGCTTGATTCGCCAATAACTCGCGAGAAGATGGGTAGAGCGGGAAGAAGCTGGGTTATTGAGAACTGGCGTTGGGAAATCTGGTCTCAAGAATTCAACAAGGCTCTGGAAATTCGCCTTTAAGGCAGCAAGCCAGTTTTACGTGCAGCGTTGATGGCCTGCACCCGATTAGTGGCTCCGAGTTTGCGATACACCGCCGAGAGATGTGTCTTCACGGTGGACTCCGTAACAAAGAGTTGGGCCGCAATCTCCATGATGGTGTCACCGCTGGGTAATTTCTCCAACAACTCAAGTTCCCTTGGCGTCAATCCAATGCCCTTATTTTTGGCGATGATTGCTTCAGTCAATTTTCGGGCAGTGAATGAAAGTGGACGAACAGCGCTATCTTGAATTGCGCGTAAGACATCACTAATGGGAGCGGTCTTATCAATATGTGAACTTGCACCCGATTGCATTGAAGCAAGAACATGTTCTGGCATGTTCGACATGGTTAGGACAACGATGCCGATTGATTGGGAGAGAGACCGAGTCCACGCTATGACATCAAGCCCACTCCCATCTGGAAGATGGAGATCGACCACAATGACATCAGGGTTGTGTCGAGAGATCTGGGCGATTGCCTCTCTTTTTGATGCGGCTTCACCAACAAGTGAGATTGTCTGATCTCGAGATATCAATCGACGCAGACCTTCTCGCACTATTGCGTGATCATCAATAACCAGGACTCGAATACTCATGACGTGAGCAGCGATCTATCAAGAAGAATTGTGAAGTGAGTCCCATCTTTGCCGGAGTTGCAGGAATATTCCCTTGCTAGTCCTTTGAGTACTTCGTCGATGCCACGCAATCCAAAGCTATCTCTCTTGAAATCTATCTTTCCTACACCGTCGTCGCCGATAAAGATCTCCAGCTCATTTTCTCTTATCTGATATCTCAAGTAGAAGCGCTTTGCAGTTGAATGTTTAGCAGCATTGCGCGCAATCTCTAGTATCACTTCATTCAGAGAGTGTTCGGCATGGGGTTGTAGCGCGGGGTAGGTGAGGTTGAGATCCAAATCCTTGCCAGATAAGAGCTCAGAGAGGGCGTTTTCAAGCTCATTTCGCCCGATGATTCTCAAGCGATAAATCACATCTCTAAACTCTCGGGCGACGCGCATGACTTCCATACGTATAGAGCGAAGTTCGTTTCGATGATTTTGCGCGAGTTCTTGCTCCGCAATTACTGCATCGAGTTGGTAGCCAATAGCAGCAAGGTCCTGCGCGAGCGTCTCATGGAGACGGCGCGCAAGACCCAGGCGTTCTAGTTCTTCTTTATCTTCTTGCTTATGCAAAGAGTTCGGCGATCTCGGCCGCGAACTCTTTATGTACAACATGTCGCTTGACTGACAACTTCGCAGTCAAGTGGCCGCCAGCGATGGTGAAATCAACTGGCAAGATGGTGAATTTACGGATCGATTCTGCTCGGCTGACGGCCTTGTTTGCCTCATCAACTGCGGTTTGAATCACGGCAATCAAGTCAGGATCTTTGGTGAGCTCCGCGAGAGTTGCACCATCCTTCTTATTAGCTGTAATCCAACCCTTGATTGCTTCAGGATCGATTGTGACCAGAGCTGCAATGTATGGCTGATTGTCACCAACGACGATGCATTGGCTAACAAGTGGATGTGCGCGTAGGCGATCTTCGAGAACCGCAGGAGCGACATTCTTACCGCCAGACGTAACGATGAGCTCTTTCTTGCGACCAACGATGTAGAGGTAGCCCTCTTCATCGAGTCGTCCCAAGTCTCCGGAACGGAAGTAGCCATCATCGGTAAAGACTTCTTTGTTTGCTGCATCGTTCTGCCAGTAACCACGCATGACGATTGGTCCCTTGATGAGAACTTCGCCATCATCGGCAATTTTGATTGTTGTGCCTGGGATTGGTTTTCCAACTGATCCAACTTTATGTGCAGTTGTGAGATTGAGTGTTGCGCCCGCAGTTGTTTCTGTTAGTCCGTAACCCTCGAGAACTCTTACGCCAGCGCCACGATAGAAGTGGCCGAGGCGTTCACCCAGTGGTGCACCTCCAGAAATAGCAGCTTCTACTCGTCCGCCAAGCCCATGGCGAATCTTGGAGTACACCAATTTGTCGAATAGGCCATGCTTCAATTTGAGGGCAAGAGGAACACTTCCCGCATCAAGGGCTTTGCTGTACTCGATTGCTACATTGGCAGCGGCGCGGAAAATCGAACCTTTTCCTGCAGCATCAGCTTTTGCTTCTGCGCCGTTGTAGACCTTTTCGAAGATACGAGGAACTGCAAGAACGAATGTTGGTTTGAAAGAAGCTAGATCAGTTGCAAGTCGACCGATTACATCACTGCAGTGTGCAAGATGTAGACCAGAACGAATCGCGCCAATCTGCACCATACGTCCGAAAACGTGTGCCACAGGGAGGAAGAGCAAGGTTGATCCTCCTGGCTTCATAAAGAGATCAGCAGCGCCCATTGCGACGTTGCCACATTCAGATAAGAAGTTACCGTGTGTGAGTTGAACGCCTTTTGGTTTTCCGGTTGTGCCAGATGTGTAAATCAACGTTGCCAAAGTATCTGGGTTCAACGCATTACGGCGATTGTCGATTTCTTGATCAGAGATGTCGCGTCCAAGATATGCTAATTGCGCCAGAATGTTTTCTGTCATGACCCAACAGTTTTTGACCTTCTTAGGAAGAATTGGCGTTACGACATCACGAAGTTGTGGCGTCTCAACAACGATTGCCACAGAACTTGAGTCAGAGAGAATCCAGTCAACCTGTTCTGGAGAAGATGTTTCATAAATTGGGACTGTAATGCCGCCTGCGAACCAGATTGCGAAGTCCAGGATCGTCCACTCGTAACGAGTGCGAGCCATGATTGCAACACGATCGCCAATCTCAATGCCAGAAGCAATGAGACCTTTAGCTGTTGCACGAATCTCTGCTTCGAGTTCGCGAGCAGTTACGGGTTGCCATCCATCGCCAAGAGGGCGCGAGGCCATGATGCGCTCCGGTTCAAACCAGGCGCGTTCTGCGATGAGGTTGGTGAGGTTTCCTGCGGTGGCTGCGGGCTCGAGGGCCGGCACGAAGTATTCAGTCATGGCGGAAAATTAGCGGTTACTGGTGGGTAACGGGAAGAGGTAACCTCCACCCATGGCCGATATGTCTTCAAGTTCCACCACTATTGACGCGCCCGTCGATGATGTCCGCGCAGTCCTCTTTGATGTCCAGGCGTACCCAACCTGGTCATCGTCATTCAAATCTGTAGAAATTCTTGAGAAAGATGCCTCGGGTCGTCCCACGAAACTCACCATCAAAGTCGAGGCTGGCGTTCTCAAAGACCGCGCGACTCTGACCTTTGACTGGAGCAAGGCGCCCGATCAACTCTCTTTCTCTCTCGATGAAGCAGATCTCATGACAGAGATGCAAGGACACTTTGAGACCAAAGACAATGGCGATGACACCACCACGGTTACTTACTCACTTGGTACTGCGCTTTCAATGCCCGTGCCTGACATGATGCGTCGCAAAGTAGAGATGACAACAATCGAACAGACCATCACTCAACTAAAGCAGAAGCTCGAAGGTTAAATGAGTCTGGCCCTTGGTATCGATGTTGGTGGTACCAAAGTTCTCGGTGGCGTGGTCGACGAATCAGGATCAATCGTCAAAACTGCGCGACGTGACACGCCGCGTGAAGGTGGCCGGGCGCTAACGCAGACAATTGCTGACGTCGCGCTCGAGTTAATGAATGAGTTCTCAATTAATTCAGTCGGAGTCTCTGCTGCAGGTTTTATCTCCTCTGATCGCAAGACGATGTTAGCTACCCCCAATATTGCAGGTTGGAATGGCGTCAAACTCACAGATCAATTAGAAGAGCTCATCGGTCGCAAAGTTGTATTAGAAAACGATGCCAACTGCGCAGCTTGGGGCGAAAAGAAATTTGGTGCAGGAAAAGAATTCTCGTCAGTCATCATGTTAACTGTTGGAACTGGCCTTGGTGGGGGACTCGTCGTTGAGAACAATCTCTATCGTGGAGCTTTTGGAATTGGCGCAGAGTTTGGACATATGCGCGCGGTACCTGAAGGGCACCTCTGTGGGTGTGGAATCCGCGGCTGTTTCGAACAATACGCATCAGGCAATGCGCTTTTGAGACACGCACGTGAGGCTATTGCAGCATCACCGGATCTTGCTAAAAATCTACTGGCCCGTGGAGATGGAACGATCGAAGGTCTCTCCGGTAAGAACATCACATCTGCGGCACGCGATGGTGACACTGTTGCAATCGCTGCCTTCAATACAACAGGGCAGTGGTTAGGTGCGCTCTGCGCTTCACTCGTTGCAGCGCTGGACCCAGAAGCGTTTGTGATTGGTGGAGGTGTGATTGATGCGGGAGAAATTCTCTTGGCGCCAACTCGTGAATCCATGAACCGACTGATTCCTTTTACTGGAAAGCGACCAGCTCCGGTGATTGTTCCTGCAACTCTGGGCAATGATGCAGGTCTAGTTGGTGTAGCAGACTTAGCTCGAATCTAAGTTTTATTCAAAAGGGTACGTTAAACCAATCTGACTTCTGATTTCATCCATGGTCTCCATAATCGATTGAGTATCGCTCAGAGTCATGAGATCAGATTCTTTCTTCTCTGAAGCAACCAGGTTGGCGAATTCGATAGCTTGCTCGCGAAGTCCATGACCTTGGTAGTTGCGTTCAAATTCCACGGTTGTGCCATCAACACGCTGTAGTCGCATTGAAGTAGGAGTATAGAAACTTCCGTGTACGAAGAGTGTGGCTCGAGTTCCCACGATTGTTGCAGTACAGGCAGTTCTTACTTTCAAAGTCGTTGTGAGATTTGCATGAGCTGAGTTTTCGTACTGGAAGATCATCGATGTTTGGGCATCAACGCCACTTTCAGTGAAGTCTGCACGTGCGGTGATGGCTTGAGGTTTACCAAGTACGAGATATGAGAATGAGATGGGATAGATTCCGAGATCAAGTAGTGCACCACCTGCCAACTCAGGTGCATGAAGGCGATGATACTTCGGTGCGGGTAAGGGTTGGCCGTGGTCTGCACTGATTGAGATGATCTCGCCGAACTCTCCGGCGTTAATGAGCGATGTGATCTGTCGATAGTGCGGTAGGAAACGACTCCACATCGCTTCAACGAGGAGCAGATTGTTCGTGCGTGCTGTAGCGATCATGGCTGCTGATTCGCGGGCATTGACCGCAAAAGGTTTTTCGCAGAGAACTGGTTTTCCGTGATTCAGGGCCAGAATGGTGTTGGGTGCATGCATGGGATGTGGCGTTGCAACATACACAGCATCTAAATCTTCATTGACTAATTCTTCGTAGCTTCCTAAAGGCTTGATTCCGTATTCATTGGCAAAGGTTCTGGCTTTATCAATCGTTCGTGAGCCAACTGCTACTACTTCATGTCCATCCGCCAGAGCGAGATCGAGCACGAATCTTCTGGCAATTCCACCTGTACCGATGATTCCCCAGCGAAACTTTGTACTCATAACGCGACTCCATCGTCATCAATATCATTCTCAGGTTTCATCTGCCAGAAAAACGCAGCGACTCCCGCAGCAAGTGCGATTGCACCCGGCCAAGGCCCCAGTCCAAGAGGATCAAAACCGAAAATCTGTACTGAGGCTGCATAAAGCGGTCCGCCAATCACACCTACGAGCGCCGCGCGTTGAGTCTGCGAAAGTTTAGGAAGAGGTTTGTTATCGCCCTCGTACCTCTCGACATCTTCAATTTCGTCCATCTCATCTAGAAGTGATGTGGGTGAGGATTCATCGAGTGAGAGGCCAGAAACAATCGCATCAAATTCCGCGTCGATGAGATCTCTTTCATCTCGGTTTACTGCGCCCGAAAGAACATCCTTCATAAATGAAAGGCTCTCTTCAACGAGCAAGTCCAAGTCGTAGTCAAGTGCGACATTGTGAAAAGAACGTTCAAAGATGACTTCGCGGATGTCTATCGATGAGACATTGTCAATCACAAGCTCTGAATTCTTTGGATCAACCACATGATCGTTTATGGAGTAGCCCACCATGAGAGGCACGTCCACAAGATAGAGATCGCGTTGGACTAACTTCCATAGTTTTTGTAGGGAATGTAGAGCGCGAAGTGGAGTTCTGCCATAGCTGTGGCGTGGTGGGTTTGGAGCTGCGACATCAGTACCCCGTCCACCTAAAGAAGGAACGATGTATTTAAGAATAGGAACCAATTTGAGTGAGGCTCGAGGATCATGGACTGCTGGATTCACAAGCATCAAACCTTCGATTTCGTTACCTCGAATCGATGCAAGTCGAAGCGAAAGCGCGCCACCCATCGAGAACCCGGCAACAAAAACGCGCTGATACTGTGTTTTCAATTCGGCAAATGATTTTTCAACTTCGGAGTACCAGTCCTGCCACGTTGTGCGATTCATTTCTTCCCATGTTCGTGCATGACCTGGAAGTCTGGGAACGCGAACCGTAAAGCCTTCGGCGTGGAGCGCTTGCGCCCATGGGCGAACCGATGCTGGAGAGCCGGTGAATCCGTGGACCATCAAGATTGCGATCGCGCCACCTTCGAGATGGAATTCTTCTCCGTTGGGAATCACGCTCACGACACGCATATTGTCACAAGGTTGGCAAAAGGCTCTAAATTAGGGCCATGGCATTGCGTCGAAAGAAGTCAGTCCCGTCATCGATTCAGTCGATGGTCCAAGGGGACAAGTTGGCCTACGGATTGCTCAAGTCTTTTCTCCTGCCAATTCTGACGCTCCTCTTTCGACCAAAGGTGCGAGGGCTTCGAAACGTTCCATCTTCTGGACCAGTAATCATCGCCTCTAACCACCTTTCATTTAGCGATTCGATTTTCATGCCGCTTGTGGTGCCACGGAAAGTTACCTTCTTGGCAAAGAGCGAATATTTCACATCTCCTGGCATCAAAGGTCTTGCAAAGAAATTGACCTTTATCGCGTTAGGTCAAGTCGCAGTTGATCGAGCAGGTGGGTCACGCAGCGAAGCCGCGCTCCTTACCGGCCTCTCCGTTCTTGCCGAAGGTGGATGTCTAGGAATTTATCCTGAAGGAACTAGGTCGCCCGATGGTCGTCTTTACCGTGGGCGTACAGGGGTTGCGCGTTTAGCAATGGAGAGTGGCGCGCCAATCGTGCCTGTTGCGATGTTTAATACAGCAGATATTCAACCTACAGGAAAAGTGATACCGAAAATCATGCGGGTAAAGATGGTCTTTGGTGAACCGATGTACTTTCTGACTCCCGATAAATCAAATGATCCAGAGGAGTTACGGAAAGCAACTGATGCGCTGATGAAGAAGTTGCAGGAGATGTCGGGTCAAGAATATGTTGATATTTATGCCTCGCAAGCTAAAGAGGCAATAGAAGAAGAGAGACGTAGAAAGAGAAGTGAAGAGGAGTAATTACTCCGCGCCAAAGATTTCGCGTCTATCAGCGATGAATTTGCAGGTCTCACATCCACTGTCACGCGTGGGGGTCGGCCCGGAGATAACCTCAATGAAATCTTGTAGTCGTTCATGTAAACCAGCTGGGTTACGTGTAATGGGAAACCACGAACTGTTGAGGTTTAGGGCAAACCCGGCATGAGGATCACCAGTCGGTTTCTTGGGAGACCAGACAAGAAGGCCAATAACAGAGACTTCTCTTGCGGGGCCTGATACGGGATTCTCTAGGGCATATGCATACGCTTCTAATTGAGGCGAATAAAAATCGCTCTTGTCATTGTCTTTGCCTTGGAATTTGCAATCGATAATGCCATACGTTCCATCAGCAAACTCCATGAGCAAGTCATACTTTCCGCGGATTGCATAGGGAGATGGCTTGCCGTTGTAGGGGATAGGTATTGATTTAACCCACCCACCGCGATCGAGAACTCGACCTTCTTTTATGTTGGGATGAAGTTGTGAGGAGATTGCGCCGTTGAAGTGGTTTTCTTGCATCGCAGAGAGTTCGCCGACGAGCGGCATAAACGATGGCGCCTTAACGCCATGGTTGTAATTGAGCCAGAGACATCGATGGCAACCATTCCAGGAGAAGGTGAGATCGCTAGGGCTGATGAATTCGCGGGCTTTACTCATGGCGTGATTCTGCCCTGACCTACTGACAAAAGAGGGCTTAGAGCGCGGAAGTTAAGGTGAAAATTCCCAGCGTGATCATGACGCAGCCACCAATGCGGCGCATCAAGACCAAGCGACTAGGGGAAGTGGCCATCCATTCACGGACCGTTCCGGCAATCACGCCCCACATGCCGTCAGAGAAGAAAGCTAGAACAGCAAAGGTCGCCCCCATGAGAACGAGTTGTGATGTCACATTTGAGGAACCGCGATCGATGAACTGCGGCAAAATTGCGGCAAAGAAGACCAGACCCTTGGGATTGAGTGCGCCAACCCAGAAACCATCACGCATCGACTTAGATGTACTGGGACGAATGTCGCCTTGATTGACCATATCTTCGGCATGAATCTTGGAATGACGGAGCGCATCTATGCCTAAGTAAATGAGATAGAGACCGCCAAGTAATTGGACGCCGATAAATGCAGCTTCACTACGTTGCAGAATCGGTCCGAGGCCAAATGCGACCATGAGCGAAAGAGTGAATGCTCCCGTTACATTGCCTGCAACTGTGGCCACCGCGGTTGCGCGTCCCCACGCAATAGCGCGAGCGATAACAAAGAGAACGCTGGGTCCAGGAGCCAAGATGATGATCATCGCAGCCACCAGATACTCGGGGTATCGAGCGGGGAAATCGAGAGTCACGGAGATATTATCTATGAGTTGAATGTGAATTGATACTTAACTTCTCTCTGAAGACATATCTTTATAAAGCGAGAACGCCCGACCAGAGTGGCCGGGCGTTCTGCGTAGTACTACTGGTTAAGCGGCGCTAGTTCCGCGTGACTTGGAGATCGTATGGAATACGCGATAACCAATGACTGCGACGAGCGTTGCGTTGATGATTCCGTTGAATGTGAAATCACCGCTGGTCCATGAGATATCTGCGATACCGATGATGATTGCAGCAGCTGCAACAATCAAGTTAGTGGAATCTGCAAAATTCACCTTGGATTCAATCCAGATTTTTGCTCCGAGAATGCCGATCATTCCGAAGAGCGCTACCTGAACGCCACCGAGAACTCCACCAGGGATAGCGCTGAGGACTGCGCCAAACTTTGGAGATATCGAGAGTACGACTGCGCCAAGCGCAGCAATCCAATATGCAGCTGTTGAATAGACGCGGGTAGCTGCCATAACGCCAATGTTTTCAGCGTAAGTAGTAGTACCTGAACCGCCGCCAGCGCCTGCGATTGTGGTCGCAAGTCCGTCAGCGAAGAGCGCGTTACCCATCTGGTCATCAAGATCCTTACCAGTCATGGTTGAAACAGCTTTGACGTGTCCAACGTTCTCGGCAATCAAAACCAAGACAACTGGCAAGAATAGGATGATTGCGCTCATCTTGAACTCTGGCGTTGTGAATGTTGGGGCAGCAACCCACTTGGCAGCTGTGATTCCATCAGTGTTGACATCGCCCATGATGAATGCGACAAGGTATCCAACAAGAAGTCCAAGGAAGATTGAGATGCGGCCAATGAATCCACGTGAGAATGCTGCAAAGAAAGCAATCGCGAGCAGAGTGATCGTGCCAAGTACAGGTCCACTTGCCAAGCTGCCTTTTGCTGCGCCAGCAAGATTGAAACCAATAACCATAACGATGGTTCCTGTCACGACAGGTGGCAACATCCAGTTGATCCAACCAGTACCAACGGCGCGAGCAATCAAACCGACAAGTGCGAGAAGAACACCTGTTGCGACGACTCCACCAAGGGCAACGGCCATGCTGTCGCTCTTAACGGAAGCCGCGATTGGCGCGAGAAATGCGAAGGATGAACCGAGATAGCTCGGAACTTTGTTCTGTGTGATGATGAGGAAGAGCATCGTTCCAATACCGGAGAAGAAGAGAGTGGTAGTGGGTGGCAAGCCAGTAAGGATCGGCACTAAGAATGTGGCGCCGAACATGGCTGCGATGTGCTGGAGGCCAACACCGATGGTGCGTGGCCAACTTAGTCGTTCATCTGTGGAAACGACCTCACCAGGCGCGATGCTGGTTCCGGTCCCGTGAAGCTTCCAAGAGAAGAGACTCATGGAGAGGTCCTCATTTCTAGAGAGCCCTAGTGTTGCGATAGAGGATAAGAGGGTGCGGGCAATCTCTAGAACAAGAGGGTAAGTCCGGTTGAGCCCTACTTCGGGGTATGACTCGCCCATTTCTGAGAAATCGATAACGACACGCTTCACGATCGAGTTGCGGGAAATCTATATTTCGAGTTAACTATCTATTAGATATATCGAATCGATATATAGCTCGCTCATCACAAAGTCAGGGGATCTCGAAGTGAAATCACGCTCAGAGTCGCTGGAATTTGCGCTCTTGGGGCTACTTTCCCAGACCCCACTTCATGGGTATGAGCTACGCAAACGCCTGACCTCCATTTTTGGGCCTTTTCGCGCCCTCTCGTTCTCTGTGTTGTACCCACAACTCCGACGGATGCTCGATGCCGGACTCATCAGTCAGGTTGAGGTTCCTAAAGGGGGTCGCTCCAAGCGAGTCCGAATCGTCTACTCGATCTCTGCCCTAGGTCAGGCCAAGTTCGACCAACTCACAGAGACCGTCAGTCCTCAAGCTTGGGAAGACGACAACTTCGAAGTACATGTTGCTTTCTTTAGTCCAACTTCAAGTCGAAACCGATTAAGAATTCTTGAGGGACGCCAACGTCGCCTCAAGGAGAAAGCCGAAATCCTCCGAGCAGATCTCGAACGTTCTGCTGTTGGTCTAGATAAGTACTTAATCGAGTGGCGTCGCCACTCGCTGGAAACTGCTGAGCGAGAAATTGCTTGGCTAGAAGACATGATCACATCTGAAAGGAAAACCTCGTGACCGCAACAAAAGAAATCCGCGTTGCCATTGTAGGAGTCGGCAACTGCGCCAATTCTCTGGTTCAAGGAGTGCACTACTACAAAGATGCTCCAGCTGATCAAGAGATCCCTGGCTTGATGAACGTCGTCGTGGGTGGATACCACGTTCGCGATGTCAAGTTTGTTGCAGCGTTCGATGTTGATTCCAAGAAAGTTGGACTCGATCTCACAGAGGCAATCTGGGCAAGTGAGAACAACACCATCAAGTTTGCTGATGTTCCAAAGTCTGGAGTAACCGTACTTCGAGGAGAGACCCACGACGGTCTCGGTCGCTATTACCGAGAGACCATTACAGAATCTAGCGCTGCGCCAGTCAATGTCGTTCAAGCGCTTAAGGATGCAAAAGTTGATGTTCTCGTCTGCTATCTGCCGGTCGGCTCAGAAGCCGCCGCGAAATTCTATGCACAATGTGCCATCGATGCTGGATGCGCATTTGTTAACGCTCTTCCAGTGTTCATCGCTTCCACCCCTGAGTGGGCCGATAAGTTCACTAAAGCAGGCCTACCCATCATTGGTGATGACATTAAGTCACAAGTTGGCGCAACAATTACTCACCGCGTGCTAACAAAACTCTTCCAAGATAGAGGCGTCAAGGTTGATCGCACCTACCAACTCAATGTCGGTGGAAATATGGACTTTAAGAACATGCTTGAGCGCGATCGCCTCGAGTCAAAGAAAATCTCAAAGACCCAATCAGTAACTTCCCAACTTGATTACGAACTCGGGGAAGGCAATGTCCATATCGGCCCATCGGATTATGTCCAGTGGCTGGATGACCGTAAATGGGCATTCGTTCGCCTTGAAGGTCGCGCGTTCGGTGACGTTCCACTGACTATCGAGTACAAGCTTGAAGTGTGGGATTCACCTAACTCAGCCGGCGTCATCATCGATGCAGTTCGATGCGCCAAGGTTGCGATGGATCGCAATATCGGCGGGCCTTTACTCTCACCTTCGAGTTACTTTATGAAGTCTCCTCCGGAGCAGTACTCCGATGAAGAGGCTCTCAATCGCACGCGCGCATTTATTGAGGGAAATCTCGGACGTTAAACCGTCACACTCTCAGGAGTGCGTCGGAGATGAAGGAATCCAAGAAGAGCGAGTATCAGCATGATCGCACCGCCGGCGACGGCGGCCCATGCCGCATACATTGCAATCTGTCCGAGTTGCCAGAATGCATAGGCATTGCCGAGCAATCCTTTGAGCGTCTCTCCCATAAAGAGCGTCTGTCGTTGACCCATGAGAGTTGCTGCACTTGATGCAAGTTCAGTATTAGCGGGATCAGCTTTCGAGGCTGCACTTGCTGCTAAAGCAGCGCCACTAACTTCAGAGTAGGTCTTGCCACCAGCTACGCCTTTCACGTGAGCGCCAATGTAATGTTGGGCGTATGCCATGGCTTGCTCGCCTGTAGTTAACTGCATCCCCGCAAATGGCTTCAATGCTGACTGATCTTCCTCTGAAAGTGCTTTGAAACTATCACTATCTGCCGCAGGAATCATGATGTTCTGCGCGGCTAATTGATCAGTAACGTTCTGATCGGCGAATGAGTATCCCCAATTCAGAAGGCCCGCAGCTACGAACAAAAATATTGAAAGGCCCAGCCCGATTACACTGACGATGCGATCCATAGTTCTACGTTTCATCACTAACTCTCCTTAGATTTCATAGGTTGTTAAGAGAAGGAAAGAGGACAGACCTCTCGGGAAGTTCTCGATTGCCATATCGGGGGAGTCACAGTTGGCAGACTCAGGGACCACTCGGCAAAATCAAATTCCGTGACGCTGCCCTATAAGATTCTCGAATGGCAGAAGTCATGAAGTCGCTGGATGGGTCAGTCCTAACCCTGAGTCTTAATCGTGTTGAGAAACAGAACGCAATCAACCGAGACATGTACTCATTCCTTGCTAATGAATTGCGGGAAGCCGCAGGGGATTTCGGTATTCGAGTTGTTGTCATCACTCATGAAGGCCCTCACTTCACAGCCGGAAATGATCTCTACGACTTTCTGAATGCTCCGCCCCTTGAACCGGGTTCTCCCGTAATGAATTTCCTAGAGCAGATTCACTCCTTCCCAAAACCACTCCTTGCAGCAGTTTCAGGAAATGCAGTCGGAATCGGAACCACAATGTTGATGCACTGTGATGTCGTTGTAGCGTCGCCAAGCACACGTTTCTCAATGCCGTTTGTGAATTTAGGACTTGTGCCCGAGGCCGGTTCAAGCATTCTCTTCCCGCGCCTTGCGGGCTACCAACGCGCATCACAAGTTTTTTTGACTGGAGAAGCATTCAATTCTCAATTCGCTCAAGAGATTGGTTTGATTGCAGAGTCTCATGATTCACCGCGTGAAAGAATCGCTGACTTTGCTGCCAAAATTGCAGCACAACCACCCAACGCAGTCCTACAGACCAAAGCACTTCTCAAGAGCGAGATGCATGACAAGGTCACAGCGGTTATGCGTGCGGAAGGTGAACTTTTCCAAATGGCGCTCCAGTCAGATGAAGCTCGTGAAGCCTTCATGAACTTCCTCGCAAAGAAAGGCAAATAGATGACGCTCAACGGAAAGAAGATCTTTATCACTGGAGGCTCACGCGGAATCGGACTAGCTATCGCGCTACGAGCTGCGGCTGACGGAGCCATGGTGGCCATCGCGGCGAAGACCACCGACCCACATCCCAAATTGCCCGGCACTATTTATTCTGCAGCTCAAGAGATTGAAGCAGCTGGCGGTAAAGCGCTTCCAATTCAATGCGATCTGCGTGACGAAGAGCAGATTGCTGAATCCGTTGCAAAAGCAGCCGCTGAATTTGGCGGACTTGATATCTTGATCAATAACGCGAGCGCCATCAACCTGACTCCGACGCTTGCAACCCCTGCCAAGAGATTCGACCTCATGTTTGATGTCAATGTTCGGGGAACATTTCTCACATCACAAGCTGTCATTCCGCATCTCCAAGAGAGCTCTAAGCAGGGTCGCAACCCTCATATCCTCACTCTCTCACCACCGCTATCAATGAAAGCAAAGTGGTTTAAGAACCACGTGGCATACACAATGGCCAAATACGGAATGAGCATGTGTGTTCTTGGGATGTCGGAAGAATTTAAGCGCGACAAGATTGCTGTTAATGCTCTATGGCCACGTACTGCGATTGATACCGCTGCGCTTCAGATGATTCCAGGAATCGATACAGCAGCTTGTCGTACCCCAGAAATCTTGGCAGATGCGGCATATGTCATTCTTAATCGCCCAAGCGCAGAGTGCTCTGGCAATTTCTTTGTCGATGATGAAGTACTTGCATCCGAAGGAATCACTGATTTGGATAAATATGCAGTTGTTCCAGGAACAACAGATTTCTTACTCGACTTTTTCTTAGATTAGAGAAGAGGGAAGCTAGAGGCGAAAGCCTTGGGGTAGCTCTAATCTATGCGCGCTGAGCAACTTCATATCTGACAATATCTTGCGGGTATTGCCATCGGCGACAATGATTCCTCCCGAGAGAATTACCGATCTTTCGCAGAGCTCCAAAGCAAAAGGTAAGTCATGTGTGACCATCAGAAGAGTGATATCCAGATTACGCACAATATCTGCCAACTCTCGCCGAGATGCCGGATCTAAGTTCGATGAAGGTTCATCCATCACAAGAATCTCAGGCTTCATAGCAAGGACAGTTGCTACCGCTACTCGACGACGTTGACCGAAAGAGAGGTGGTGGGGTGGGCGATCAACAAATTCATACATTCCCACTAGTTCAAGAGCCTCGCGCACTGCCTTCTCAAGCTCTTCACCACGCATGCCAGCGTTGTATGGACCGAAGGCAACATCTTCACCAACAGTGGGCATGAAAAGTTGATCATCTGGATCTTGGAAGACGATTCCTACTTTATGGCGAATCTCGGAGATGGCTGCTTTATCTTCTGCATCAACTAACTTTCCGGCAACTTTCACAGCGCCTTGCATCGTCGGCAATATGCCATTGAGGTGCATCACGAGAGTTGTTTTGCCAGCGCCGTTGGGACCAAGGAGCGCTACTCGTTCACCCTTCTCTAGGGAGAGATTGACGCCAAAGAGCGCTTGATGTCCGTCAGGATACGCAAACGCCAATTCGCTGACTTCTAAACTCTTTATCGTCACGATGTTATCCAATCACAAGAAGAGATAGAGAGATGAGTGCTGCGAGAATTGGCAGAGAGAATCCTTGCAGTAATTCCTGGCGAGTAGCCCTATGGCGATGATCTTGAGGCATTGAACCCACATAGCCTCGAGAGACCATCGCAAGGTGGACTCTCTCGCCACGTTCATAAGATCGAATGAAAAGTGCGCCAGCTGAATTTGCTAGAACTTTCCAATGCCGCATTCCGGTCGCTTCGAAACCACGTGAAGCCCGTGCGATTCTCATGCGCTCCATCTCATCATTCACCACATTCATATAACGGAGCATGAATGTCGCAATCTGAATGATCAGAGTTGGGACTCGCAGGGTCTCTAATCCGCGTAGCAGCTCACGAGCAGTCGTGGTTGAAGAGAGCACAATCGCAGTAAGAATTCCGAGCGTTCCTTTCGCGATGATTCCTGCACCGGCAATCAAGCCTTCCTCATAAAGCGAGAGACCAAGAAGTTCCACCTTCTCACCTGTTCCGAAGAAGGGCATTAAGAATGCGAAGAGAACAAATGGAATTTCGATCAGCGAGCGTGTAGCAACAGTTTTAATGGGAAGTTTTGCAATCAGGATCGCAAGGAAGATCAAGGCGAAAAAGGCCGCGTATGCGGTAACTCTCGTAATGGGGGTAGCAATTGCGACAATAATGAAGAGAAGCGCTGATAGAACTTTAATATGAGGAGGGAGATCATGAATGAAGGTATGGCGATGTATGTAAAGCCTTTCACCTACATCATGGCCATGGTGGTGCTTTTTGGCAGCGATGATTAACGCTTCTTTCGCAATAACGTAAAGAGTGCAAGTGCAACCAAAGCGGTAGCAATAACGCCAATAACCCCAGCCAAGCCAACGCTGAGACGTTCATTGTCGAGACCTAAGATTCCATAATCCGACAATGGGGAATCGGCGACTGCAGAATCTTTTGCTGTATCAAGGAAGCCTTCTTCTTCGGCGACTTTCTCAAGTCCGTCAGGTTGTGTTGAGGCGTAGTACGAAGCTCCTCCTGCGAGCGCTATGGCGACAAGGAAGAACGATAGATAAAACTTCTTCAAACTCTTCTGGGTAGCTTGTGTCATGCGCGCTTGACCTCCAACGTAATGTCTCTCTGATTCCATCCATAGACGAGATCAGAACGAGTAGCGATGATTGCTGAGACAGTAAGCATGGTGATGAGCGCTTCACCGATTCCAATCAGAACGTGAGTCGAAAACATGGCTGCAAATACCGTGGAGGCAGGAGCGGTTCCAGTTCCGCCGATGGCGTATTGAATGGAGAACCCTGTGGCAGCAATAGGTACTGAGATAAAAGCGGCAAATGCTGCTGCGAGAGGAACTGAACCTCGAACCTTGGGAAGCAGTTTCTTTGCTCCGATGAAACATATCTGACTGATCAAGACTCCCAAGATGCTGATATTGAATATATTGAGTCCAAGAGCTGATAAGCCTCCATCGGCAAAGAGCAGGGCTTGAATTCCGAGGACGACGGTGAGCGCAAGTGATGCTGCATATGGTCCGACTAATACGGTTGCTAGTGCGCCGCCAAGAAGATGGCCGCTTGTACCTGCGGCTACCGGGAAGTTGAGCATCTGAACTGCAAAGATAAAAACTGCAGTTAGCCCAGCCATGGGGGCAGTGCGATCATCGAGCTCTGTGCGGGCCTTTTTGAGCGCGACAGCGGTGCCGGCGATTGCGAGCAGACCTACGGCGCCAGAGGTGGGAAGGTCAATGAACCCATCAGGAATATGCATGGGCTGAGTCTAATGCAAATCGTTCGCATCTGCGGAATATTCGCAAAAAGCTCTAGTTTTCGTCGCGCCAGGATCTCCATAGCTCGGCGTATGGGCCTTGAGCCTTCAAAAGCTCGTGATGAGAACCCCATTCCTTGATCTGGCCATCATCGATGACTGCAATGAGGTCAGCGTCATGGGCGGTTTGCAAGCGATGAGCAATTGCAATCACGGTTCGTCCCCGAAGAACAGCGCCCAGGGATGCCTCGAGATGTTTGGCCGCTTGTTGATCGAGCAGCGAGGTTGCTTCATCAAGGATCAGAGTGTGAGGGTCGGCAAGAACAAGTCGGGATAAAGCAAGTTGTTGTGCTTGTGCGGGTAACAATCGATGTCCACCGCTACCAACAATTGTGTCGAGACCTTCAGGAAGTTCACGTGCCCATGCATCGGCATCGACAGCCGCAAGTGCACTCCATACTTCACTTTCGTCCGCTTCAGGTTTTGCTAGCGTGATGTTTTCGCGCAAGGTACCTACAAATACATGATGCTCTTGAGTTACCAGCGCAACTTCTTGACGTGCGCGCTCGACTGGCATGTAACCAATCTCTGCGCCCCCAACCGTGATGCGTCCAACGTTGGGAGGCTGAACTCCAGCAAGAAGTCTTCCCAGTGTTGACTTGCCTGCACCCGATGGACCGACAATGGCAAGTTTGGTTCCGGGCGTCACCATGAAACTTAAATCTTTCAAAACATCGCGACCTTCTCTATAACCGTAGCGCACTTTCTCGCCGGATATTTCGCGACCTTTAGGCTCTGACTCTCGAATCTCTCTATCGTCTACTTCATGGATACCAAGTAAACGCGAGAGCGAAGCTTTACCGCTCTGCAATTCATCAATCCACCACAACATCGCTTCAATAGGTCCCGCAAGCATCTGGGCATAAAGAATTCCTGCAGTAATCGTGGCAATGGAAGCCATATCTCGCTCATAGAAATAAGCGCCAAGAAGTAACGCTGCTGAGACCGGAAGAATGTAATTGATTTCAACAACAGGGAACCAGCGAGTACGAAGGCGAAGGGTATAGCGCTCCCATTCCACCCAGCGACTAATGGCGGCATCGGTTCGCGCCGTGCGTTGCTTACCGAGGCGCAGAGCATCGATTGTTCGACCCGATTCTGCGCTTTCGACGAGAACAGAATTTACAATCGCATAGGAAGAGGACTCGATGCGATATGCCTGGGGCGAGCGACGCAAGTACCAGCGTGTAGCAGCGAAAACCAGTGGAATACCGATAAAAACCGCGGTCAGGAAGAGTGGCGCAGTGAGAGCGATGGCAGTTGAGATTCCAAATATCGACACTAGACATATGGTGATGACCGGTACCGCATCACGAACCGCCCATGTGATGTGATCAATATCGGTCGTTGTCCGCGTGAGAAGTTCGCCGGCCCCAGCTCTTTCTACGACATTGGGTGGCAACTCAACGACCCGAGTTACGAAACGTTCACGGAGAGCTGATAGGACAAACTCGCCGAGGATTGATGCGCGAACTTTGGTGAAGTAAACGAAGGTAGATTGAAGTACAAGCGCTGCAATCACGATATAGACAGTCTGTCTAACATCAACGGTATCTGGATCAACCTTGAGTTGCTCAAGAAGTTCACCGAAAGCGCGTGGAGGTATGAGTGCAGCAGAGGTGGTTAGTAATTGCAGAAATGCGACCCAGAAGAATCCACGTTTGTGACTTCGCAGTAACGACCACATCTCTTTGTTGACCGTGGCTTCACTGGCAATCGGCAATCTATTTGCAGACTTAGTGAGCCCAAATGCTTTATCAAGACGAGATGTATCAGCCGGAGGCGCAGAATAAGCATTAGTAGGTAACGCATTTTCATCCGTAGGTTTAGGAGGTTTATGCCACTTCATTCGCCGCGCACCACCAATCGGCGGTAAGCCTGATTCTCTTTAATCAGATCGAAATGAGATCCACGAGCCACGACCTTCCCATCCACAACGAGAGCAACTTTGTCGGTATGGTCGAGAATGAGTGGGCTGTTGGTGACTGCGATTGTTGTCTGGTGTCCACGAATGGCCTTGAGACGTTGGGCAATACGCACTTCAGTATGTGCATCTACTGCACTTGTTGGCTCATCAAGAATCACAATCGGAGCGTCAACAAAGAGAGTGCGAGCTAGAGCTAATCGTTGACGTTGACCGCCCGACAAGGTTCGTCCTCGTTCGACTACTTCTGCGCTATATCCGTCACCCTCGAGCGAATCAAGAATGTCGCTGGCAGATGCGCTCTCGATAGCTTCTGCGATGCGCAATCGCCCCGAAGCCGAAACCTTGAAGAGAGATTCAATAGTTCCGGAGAGGATGGCAGGTTCTTTCTCTTGGGAATAGATATGTGCGCGAATGGAATCCCGCTCGATTTCTGCAAGAGGTATGTCATCTACTCGAACGGTATGTGCATCGATATAGCCACCCAAACGATCCACCATCTCATCGGCATTGAGCGAGTTATCAGAGACGACCCCAAGGAAGTCTCCTTTGTTTATTACTAAGCCAGACTTTGTATCTTCGATGAGCGAGAAGTTTTTCGGAAAGTCTCTCTGGCCCCACTGTTGAAGGCTCTCAACGCTCAACAACTTCATGACTCGTCTAGCTGCGACAGTTCCCGAGGTAAGTCTTTGAGCAGACTCAGTAAGAATCTGTAAGGGAATCATAAGAAAAGCGCTATAGCCGTAGAAAGAGAGTAGTTCGCCTACCTTCAACTCACCTTGGCTAACAAGATTTCCGCCTACCCAGATAACTCCAACAACGAGGGAGCCAGGCAGGATTATCTGCAATCCATCAAGTAGAGCTCGCATCTTGGCAGTTCGAACTGCGGCAGCGCGTACTTCCTGAGAAGCGTTACGAAAACGTCGCAAGAAAGTTTCCTCGCCACCGATGCCGCGCAGAATGCGAAGCCCGGCCACCGTATCAGCAGCTAATCCCGATGAAAGTGAGAGTTTTTCTCGTTGAGCTGATTCACGGGTCTGTAATGGTTTGATAATCGGTCCGATTACTAAGCCCAGCAATGGAACTCCGATGACAACCATCAATCCAAGAGTGGGAGAAGATGAAATCAAAAGAATGGATACAAAGAAGAAAGAGATGATCGCGCCACTGAGTCGAGGAATGAGATCGTAAACGCGCGCGACTCTCTCGACATCATTCGAGTTGATTGCCGAAACCTCGCCGGTCGAGACTAGGCGAGGTAAATCCGCGCCTAAATCAACAGCCTTTCGCGCAACAAGTTGTTGCAGTCGAGTGGCCGCCGAAATCCAACTTCCTACAGCTCGTCGATGGCGCATGATTCCGGCTGCGGCTTGGAGAACACCGACCAATAAAGCAACCAATACCCAGCGACGTAACTCTGCCTGTTCTTCATCAGCAATAGCTTGAATTCCTCGACCTAAGACTCCTGGCATGACAGCGACACAGAGCAGGTTGATAATTCCGAAGAAGGTTCCCGTGAGGACAATTCGACGCTGCTTCTTTCCAATCCACCAGAGAAATCGTGGAACGCTAGTGAGATCAGGCTGACCGGGGTCTGCGACTGGAATATGATCAAAAGGAGTGCTGGACATAACTGCCTAACCTTACTGCGTCTGCATCTCTGCGCGATTCGTACGATGGTGACTAGTAGATTGAGCCCGTGCCTCAGCTCTCCAAGAACGCGTTGACGTGGATCTCATTGTGGACCGTCTATCTAATCTGGGGTTCGACCTACTTCGCGATTGCCTATGTGATTGAAACCATGCCGCCACTTCTGAGTATGGGCATTCGATTTTTTATTGCCGGGCTTCTTCTGACGTTGCTGATAATCGTTACTCGCGGCGTGAATGAGATGCGAGTTCCGAAGCCTCAAGTGCTCACCTCAACTGTCATGGGCTTTGTACTTCTTGGATTTGGTCTTGGAAATGTCGCAGTCGCTGAGAAACATGTTCCTTCAGGAATTGTCGCGCTCATAATCGCGGCACTTCCGCTTTGGATTGCGATATTTCGCACTATGTCGGGGGAGAGACCTTCTCGGCGAAGTTGGTTGGGATTAATTGTTGGATTTCTTGGTGTCGCGTTGTTGCTCAAGCCTGGCAGCGTTCAATCTGTGAGTGGCGAGAGTTCTTCTACTGTCGTCTTCTTTATGTTCATGGTTTTGCTGGGCAATATCGGTTGGGCGTTAGGAACATTTCTCGCACCTCGATTCCCTTTGCCCAAGAATGCTCTCGTTTTTACCGCCCTTGAGATGCTCGCGGGTGGAGTGTCCTTGACTATCGCGGGCTTCATCAAAGGTGAAACCCTTGATGACTTTTTAGATGCATCAAATTGGTCATGGCTCTGGTTTGGATATCTCGTAATCTTTGGATCAATTCTTGCTTACAGTGCTTATCTCTGGTTGGTGACAAATGCACCTGTTTCACTCACAGCGACTTACGCCTATGTCAACCCCGTTATTGCAGTTGCACTTGGAGCGATTTTCCTCGACGAGGTCATAACGCTTACATATGCAATTGGCGGCGCAATTATTGTGTTGGGAGTCCTCGTGGTGGTCTCAGCAGAAAACGCAGCGAAAGCGAACCTTACAAAGTCACAGTCGTAGTCTTCAGTGAACTTCTTTCTACGATGAGAATCTCGTGATTCTTCATCAAAGTCCAACCATCTTGATTCCATCCTGAAGACGCAACCGCAACTCCAGTGCTATCAATTCGATATCGCAGCTCATAATAGATGTCATCCGCCCAGTCGGGTTTATTGACTGGATCGTGCTCTGAAGTGATAACCAGGAATTCAGAGTTCATAATCATAGAATTGATGGAGCTGTATTTGAAATGCGCTTTAATGTTTCTCATAGCACCAACAACTCCGTCTACGAAACCGTGTTTGTTAATTTCAGTGAGTAGGTAAAGAAAGAATAATTCGCTATCTGTGTCACCCTGTCGAGAACTTGCCAACTCAGGTGAAACTAGGGATTGCAATGCATCGTAAGGACTGAGAGCGCCGTTATGAATAAAGGCAATATCTCCGTAGGTAAAAGGATGCGCATTAACGTCTTTGACTGGGATTCCGGGGGAGGCCCAACGGAAGTGCAGCAGTCCGCCAGTAGAAGTTTCGCGATCTATTGTTGAGCGAAAATCCGAACTCTTGGCAGCAGTTTCTGCCTTCTTAACTAGACGTGCGTTGCCAGCCTCGGTAAGTGCCAAACCCCATGAGTCATGATGAATGTTGGAGAGTTCTACGAAACCTGAGAATGCCTCACCCATAAAGCTAGGAATAGTGGTTTCTTTCAGCGAAGAAAAGGCCATCAATCTGCACATGTCCCAAGCCTATCGGTTAGCCTTTGGGAATGCTTCTTACTGTTCTTATAACAATTGTGGTTGCTGCCTACATTGTGGAATCCCTTCTCGACTATCTCAATCAAAGTACTGCCAGAAACCCTCTCGATTCGAAGATTGCCCACCTTTATGACCAGGCTGAGCGCGAAAAGTCCATTGCATACAGCGCTGAAAAGACTAATTTTGGATTCGTTTCATCAACCTTCTCCACCATAGTCATGATTCTGGCCTTGGCTTACGGATGGTTTGCGGTGCTCGATGACTTTCTCCGCGAACGATTCGATAACGAGATCGTCATCTCGCTGCTTTTCATTGCGGCACTAAGCGTCATATCGTGGTGGCTCAATCTGCCATTTCAGCTCTATTCAATATTCAGAATTGAAGCAAAATATGGATTTAACAAGACAACATTTAGCACTTTTGTAAGTGATGCGCTGAAGGGTTCATTACTTGCCTTGGTTCTTGGTGGAGCAATGCTGTCAGCCGTTGTGTGGCTCTATCAAGAACTTGGTAGCAAGTTCTGGATATTTGCTTGGGCGCTTGTTTCGCTCTTCTCATTACTTATGTTTATGTTCGGAACTTCTCTGATTTTGCCACTGTTTAACAAACTCAAACCTGTCGAAGCTGGCGAGCTTCGCACTGCGATTGAAAAGTATTGTGCGGCACAGGGTTATTCGCTGGGCAGACTTTTTGTCATGGATGGTTCAAAGCGTTCTACCAAGGCAAATGCCTTCTTTAGCGGGCTCGGCAAGAGCAAGACGATTGTTCTCTTTGACACGCTAATTGAGAAGCTTTCTACCAAAGAAATTGTGGCGGTACTTGCGCATGAGATTGGCCACTATAAACGTCGCCATACGCTCTCAATGTTCATATTCAGCAACGTGCAGACCTTTGCAACTTTTGCGCTTCTTGGTTGGTTGCTCGGTTACCCCGAGCTCTCTATCGCACTCGGAGCTTCTGAGCAGAGTTTCCACTTATCGGCTCTGACATTCTTCATTCTCTTTACTCCGTTGAGCATTCTCCTCGGTCTTATCAATAACTCATGGTCGCGACATAACGAATATGACGCGGATAGATTTGCTCAACAAACCTATGAAGTTGCTCCTATGAAGAGCGCTCTCACGAAGATTTCTACTGATAGCTTGGCAAATCTCTCGCCACATCCACTCTATGTTGCATTCAACTACACCCATCCGACCTTGCTACAAAGATTGAACAATCTCTCGTAATTCTAGGAGAGCTGAGAAATAAAAAAGGGCCCGAATTTCTCGGGCCCTTTTCGACATAGTTTTTAGATATCGTAATAGAGTTCAAACTCAGCAGGATGTGGACGTAGTCGAACATAATCAATTTCTGACTTACGCTTCCAGTCAATCCAGGTATCGATGAGGTCCTTGGTGAAAACGCCACCACGAGTAAGGAATTCATTGTCGCGCTCGAGGTTATCGATAACGGCATCGAGTGAACCCGGAACCTGTGCAATCGCTTTAGCTTCATCACCCTCGAGTTCGTAGAGGTCCTTATCAACTGGCTTTGGTGGCTCGATCTTGTTTGTGATTCCATCAAGACCGGCCATCAAGATGGCAGCAAATGCAAGATAAGGATTCGATGAAGGATCTGGGCAACGGAACTCGATGCGCTTTGCCTTAGGGCTGCTTCCTGTAATCGGAATTCGAATACATGCAGAGCGGTTACGAGCTGAGTAAACGAGGTTTACCGGCGCTTCATAACCAGGAACGAGGCGCTTGTAAGAGTTAACGGTTGGGTTAGTGAATGCGAGAAGTGACGGTGCATGCTTCAAAAGTCCTCCGATGTACCAGCGTGCGGTATCCGAAAGGTTTGCATAACCATCGCCCCACATAAGTGGCTTTCCATCTTTCCAGAGCGACTGGTGAACGTGCATTCCAGACCCGTTATCACCGAAGAGAGGTTTAGGCATGAATGTCACAGTCTTACCAGCTGCCCATGCTGTGTTCTTAATGATGTACTTGAACTTCATTAAGTCATCGCCAGCATGAAGAATGTCGTTGAAGCGGTAGTTGATTTCCATTTGACCGGCTGTGCCAACTTCGTGGTGCGCGCGCTCAACGTCGAGACCAACTTTTGCGAGGTTCATAACCATCTGGTCGCGTAGGTCAGCGAATTGGTCAGTTGGCGAAACTGGAAAATATCCGCCCTTAATACGGGTGCGATATCCACGGTTAGGAGTTCCGTCTGGATCGTTATCAATTCCAGTGTTCCACGCACCCTCATATGAGTCGACTTCGTAGAAGCCAGTGTTCATCTGGGTTGAGAACTTCACTCGATCAAAGACATAGAACTCAGCTTCTGGAGCGAAGTACGCAGTATCGGCGATACCGGTTGAACGCATGTACTCGACAGCCTTAGCAACAATCTGTCGAGGATCGCGGCTATAAGCCGAGTTGTCATCAGGGTTGACGACTGAGAAGTGCAGAACCAGAGTCTTTTCTTTACGGAAAGGATCAAGGAATGCAGTCTCGGGAGCTGGAAGTAACTTCATATCTGATTCATGGATTGACTGGAATCCTCGAATAGATGAACCATCAAACATCAAACCATCTTTAAATACATCTTCGGTGAATTGCGAAGCAGGCACATTGAAGTGGTGCTGGATTCCGGGAAGATCAATGAAACGCACATCTACCAGTGCGACATTCTCTTTCTTGATGTAGTTAAGAACTTCTGCAGAATTCTTAAACATATTTCTCCTGTGATTAGTTGCTGAAAGCTCGCCGGTGAGCCAGAACTGATGGGGTAAACCTAGGGCTCAGTAGTGAAAAAGCCATAACCAGACTGTTACGGCAATGTTTCAAAATCTGCGTTGAGCGGGAGGGAAGCGCATCCAGTAGGTTTTGGCCGTGGAGAGAGCCGTAGAGAGAGCAGGGTATGGAAGGCGTTTTCTGGCGCTATCGATTGACTGGGCCATCGCCACTTTCTCAGCTTCGCTCTTTATCCCTCTCCAATCCAGCGCACTGGCCCCCACGCTGACTCGTTTAGGAGTCTTTGTCTTAGAAGTAGCGCTCCTGACCTCTCTAGGAGGAGCATCTGCGGGACAGCGAATTCTTGGCCTACGCGTTTTGAGTTGGCCAGATCATCTCTTCGTAAAGCCAGGGGCAGTATTCCTAAGAACTTTTCTGATAGCTCTGGTAATTCCAGCAGTAGTGACTGATCAAGAAGGCCGCGGACTCCACGATCGCATCACGAAGACCGTAGTCGTCAAGATTTAGCGCGGCTTAGGCATCCTTACATTCTTGGGCATCGGGCCCTTCGGAAGGGCAATATTCATTCCGCCAACAGCTTTCAGTCTTGCGCGCAGTTCGCGAACCTGGACAGTTGATAATTTCTTCGGAAACTTCTTCATCCTCTTCTGAAGTTTACGAACTGAAATCTCACCTTCATTAGTTCCAACGACCAATTCGTGAACAGGTACACCAGGAGCGAATCTCTCCATCTTCTTTTTCTCATCGTTGAGAAGAGCGCGCACCGCAAATCCACCTTCGGCAACTAGTACAACACCAGCTTTTCCAACGGCGCGATGAACCATATCTTGCGCTTTGTTGACGCTCACCGCCGGCGTAATAGTCCAACCCTTACGGATAGACATAAGAACACTGGCTCCCGCACCTGGCTGGCCTTCGATTGAGGCATAAGCAGCGCTTCCAGCGAGCCTTGTGAAGTAAAAGAACGCACCGAGGAAAGCAATCGGGAATGTTAAGAACGCGGCATAGCCAGGTCTGCCAAATGCATATCCAGCTCCAATACCGAGCGCCCAGAGTGGAACGAATACCGCAATGCAACGTAACAACACAAAGGAGTACTGCTTAGCTGCAAGCTGGTAAGCATCACGTATCGTTTTGAAGCGAACTTTCTTGGGAGCGTTCGGATCCTTCTTCTTACGTCCAAACATTGTTTAGAGTTCCTTTCGCTTCTGACGTGCCGTTTCAACTTCTAGCGGGGTCGGTGCTGTGCCGCCCAACCTTGCTGGCGCCCAACGCTGACCAATAGGGGAGTCAGGATAATCGTTTTGCACCTGAGTCAGTAATTCCTTCATTCGCTCAAGCAGAAGTGTCATCGAGGCTTCGATTTCACTCGTCGTTGAGAAGTAGATCGGCTGGCCAATCGCAACAAAAATGGGAACTTTCTTGCGCTTGAAATCACGGGGGAGGTTCTTGGTCCAAATTCTTTGCGAACCCCAAATCACAGTTGGCAGAACAGGAGCTCCAGACTCTATGGCAAGCCTCACCGCGCCGTTCTTCATCTCTTTCAACTCAAAACTCTGAGAGATCGTTGCCTCTGGAAAAACGCCAACAATCTCGCCCTTCTTTAAAGCGCGAAGGGCGGCGATAAAGGATGGCCCACCATTTTTTCTATCAACCGAGATGTGCTTCATTCCTCGCATCAATGGGCCAGCTACAGGATGATCAAATATTTCGCGTTTGGCCATGAATCGAACCAAGCGACCTGAAGGCAGTACTGCCGTACCAGCGAGTGCGAAATCAAGATACCCAACATGATTCATGGCAAGGATGGCGGGCCCCTTAGTAGGAACGTGCGCCTCTCCGTAGAAGGTAAAGCGCAAACCTAAATACTTCCAGAGACCTTTGACGATTCGGATGATTGGTGGGTAGACCACATCAGCCATTACTTACACCGCTTCGTAAATCTAATGCGCGATTATCAAGCGCCTGCTTGTAGAGGCGACCAGCTCGATAGCTTGAGCGCACGAGAGGTCCGCTCATGACGCCAGAGAAGCCAAGTTCTTCTGCCTCTTTTGAGAGCTCAACAAACTCTTCTGGTTTAACCCAACGCTCAACAGGATGATGTAGCGCAGATGGACGTAGATATTGCGTAATGGTGATCAGATCACATCCCGCATTATGAAGATCGCTCAAAGCTTGTGAAATCTCTTCACGTGTTTCTCCCATGCCGAGAATCAAATTAGATTTAGTGATCAAACCAAAGTCTCGTGCTTGTGTAATCACATTGAGAGAGCGCTCGTAATTAAATGCTGGTCTGATCCGTTTGAAGATTCTGGGGACAGTCTCCAAGTTATGGGCAAAAACTTCTGGTCTACTTTCAAATACCTCAGTAAGTAATTCAGCTTTGCCGGAGAAATCTGGCGCAAGCATCTCGACGCCACAACCAGGCACTAATTGGTGGATCTGGTTGATTGTCTCGGCATAGAGCCATGCGCCTTCATCGTCCAAATCGTCACGAGCAACGCCAGTCACTGTCGCATACTTCAATCCCATCGTTCTTACTGATTCGGCAACACGACGAGGCTCGTCTCGATCTAGAGGTTGTGGTTTGCCGGTATCGATATTGCAAAAGTCGCAACGACGAGTACAAGCCTCGCCACCAATAAGAAACGTTGCCTCTTTATCTTCCCAACATTCAAAGATGTTGGGGCAAGCGGCTTCCTGGCAGACAGTATGCAGTCCCTCGCGCGATACCAGCGACCGAAGGGCTGTGTACTCAGGACCCATCTTGGCGCGAGTCTTAATCCACTCTGGCTTCTTCTCGATAGGAACAGCCGCATTTCTGGCTTCAATACGAAGCAGCTTACGTCCATCTGGAGCGATCATGTCGCAGAAACCTTCATCAGAGATTGGTAAACAAACCGTTCAAGAATGGGGGTCACTTCCTCGACAGAGACTTTGCGATTGAGTTCGCGACTCAAAGACGTAACTTCTGCATCGGCAATTCCGCACGGAACGATACGGTCAAAGTACGAAAGGTCAGGATCAACATTGAGTGCAAATCCATGCATTGTTACGCCGCGTGCGACTCTAATTCCAATAGCTGCGATTTTACGATCGCCACGTGAATCTCTGACCCATACTCCAGATCTCTCGCAATATCTTTCAGCATTTATGCCAAACTCTTTGCAGACTTGGATGAGTGCAATTTCAATCTCTCTAACAAAACCAACGACATCATTGGGATTCTTTAACCTCACAATGGGGTACCCAACTATTTGACCGGGGCCGTGAAAAGTTATCTTGCCACCGCGATCAACGGTGATGACGCGGGATCCATCAGTAGGCATCTCGCTGTCGAGAGTTCTGCGTCCGGCGGTAAAGACTGGTGGGTGCTCGAGCAATATCAAAGTGTTAGGTCGGCTGGAATCAGCAATCTCTTGATGGAAAGTGCGCTGTAAGTCGAGAGCGGACTCGTACTCCATGAGACCGATTTTCTTCAGAGCGAGAGGGAAAAAAGGATTCTCGGCAGCGTGTGAGGCTGTTGTCTCTGAGCCTTGTGAGGTGATTAATGCGGTCACAGGGAGAGCCTAACTTCATCGAGAGGTAAACTCATCCCTTACGCATACGTAGGCTAGGAGCATTTGTGACGGAGAGCATCACCAACGAATCAAGCAAGGTCTCAGGTAAGAAGAGTCAGGCCAAGAAAAGTCAGGTCAAAGGTCGAAAGGCCCTCTGGATCGCCGTGATTTCTATCATTTCGTGGCTTGCTATTGGCGGCTTCTCTGGTGCGGCATTTTCGAAGATTTCTACAGTTCAAGAAAATGATAATTCGAGTTTCTTGCCCGACAGCGCAGAATCAACGCTCGCCGGAGAGATCATCGTTAAATTCTCTCAACAATCACAAGACCTCTTGCCGACTCTATTATTGCTGGTCGGTGATCTAAATCCAGCTACAAATACTGAAGCATTCGGGCGAGTTTCCGAGTACGCAGCAACGTTAGGCGCGAAGGTGCTTCCGGAGTCTGGAAAAGCTCTCAGTACTTACTTCTCTCCAAGCGCTCCAATCCAGCCGATTCCATCAGCAGATGGAAAAGCGATCTTAATTAACGTTCAACTCGACTCAGCAATCGCCGGTGAGAACATTGATAAAGAACCAGTTCTTCCCATGATTATTGAATTCATTCGCGAGGATATGAAAGAAAACTTCTCTACATCAGGAATCCAATCTCACGTGACTGGACCAGGCGGAATTTTTGCCGACCTCTTCGGCGCTTTTGGTTCTATTGATACGCGCCTTCTGCAAACCACGCTACTTGTCGTTGCGCTTATCTTGATTGTTGTCTATCGCTCACCGGTGCTCTGGATCCTTCCACTCTTCACCGCTGGTACGGCATTGACCTTTGCGACCATGATTGTTTATTACCTAGCAAAAGCTGATGTACTTGATCTCAACGGTCAGACTCAAGGAATTCTGGATGTCCTTGTTCTAGGAGCCGCAACTGATTACGCCCTCTTATTGATTTCTCGCTATCGTGAAGAATTGCATCACCAAGAATCAAGATTTGTTGCGATGCGTATTGCACTCAGGGGTGTCGTCGAACCAATTCTTGCTTCGGGTTCAACAGTGATTGCAGGTCTCATGGTGTTGCTCTTGAGCGATCTCTCCAGTAATCGTGGTCTAGGCCCTGTTGGTTCTATCGGTATCGCCTCTGCGATGCTCGCAGCCCTCACTCTGCTTCCTGCCTTGCTCATTGTTTTTGGTCGTTGGATTTTCTGGCCAAAGATTCCTCGCTTTGGCGCACCGGATGAGAAGCTCGGGGGAATCTGGGCGAAAGTTGGCAGCCTTGTTGAACGTAGACCGAAGAGAGTGTGGATTTCCACAGCACTTGCGCTCGTTTTCTTCGCTGGTTTCGCGCCGACTCTTAAGGCTGATGGATTAGCGCAAACAGATGCATTTACATCACGTACTGATTCTGTGATCGGTCTTGAAAAGCTGGGAGAGCACTTCCCAAGCGGAGAAGGAACTCCGGTTGAAATTGTGATTGATCAAGACGACCTCGTGGCTGTCACTTCAGCAGTGACAAAAGTTGAAAACGTCGCCAACGTAGTACCGCTTACTAATCGCGATCCCATCACTCAACAGCCCACAACCGAAGTTAGAATTGTTGATGGAAAAGCTTTGCTTTACGCGACCCTTTCCGTTCCTGCCGATTCCACAGATGCAAAGGAAACCATCCCGCTCATCCGTGATGCAGTAAAGCAAGTTAATGCCAATATTCTGGTCGGTGGACAGACGGCTGTCAGTTATGACATCGATGAGTCTTCACGTCGAGATAATCGCGTGATCATTCCTATTGTTTTAATCCTGATAGCAATCATCTTGGGTCTGCTTTTACGAAGTATCTTGGCAGCAGGCCTCCTTTTGGCAACAGTTGTGCTCTCATTTGCCGCAACGCTCGGAGTCTGTGCTTTGGTTTTCGAACACGTCTTCGGATTCGCTGGCAGCGATGCAGCATTCCCGCTCTTTGCATTCGTCTTCCTTGTAGCACTAGGAATTGATTACAACATATTCTTGATGACTCGAGTACGTGAAGAGTCATTACGTATCGGCACACGAGCTGGCGTCATCAAGGGTCTCACCGTAACTGGCGGAGTCATCACATCTGCTGGAATAGTTCTAGCGGCAACATTTGGCGTGCTCGGAGTACTTCCTCTTGTCTTCTTGGCCCAACTCGGATTTGCCGTCGCATTTGGTGTCCTTCTCGACACCATTGTTGTGCGTTCACTTCTGGTTCCAGCTTTAGTTCGAGTTATCGGACCTAAAATTTGGTGGCCTTCAAAACTTCAGCATCAAGAAAACTAGAGCAGCACAAGCATGCGCGCTGGAATCGTTGGTTATGGTCTAGCGGGGCGTTACTTTCATGCTCCAACCCTCGTCTCGGCAGGGTTTGACGTTGCAGCTATTTGTACTCGAACGTTAGAGAAGAAGGCTATTGCGCACGAGGATTTTCCTAACGCGATACTCGTTAACTCGATTGAGGAGCTTGTTGAAGAAGATTTAGACCTGATTGTCGTGGCCTCCACCAACGAGGTCCATGCTGAACACGCGCGAGCAGCAATTCAAGCAGGGATTGCTACCGTGGTCGATAAGCCGATGGGTCGCAATTACTACGAAACCTTGGAACTTTTCGAAACAGCAGAGCTGCATGGTGTTCCATTAACAGTCTTCTTTAATCGTCTATGGGACTCGGATTCATTAACCATCAAAAGAGCGATTCAGGAATCTGCTATTGGTCGAGTTTTTCGAGTTGATTCACGATTCGAGCGATTCCGCCCAGAACTCAATCCCAATTCGTGGCGAGAGACGACTCTGCCCGAAAATGGTGGCGGACTCCTACTTGATCTGCAAACTCATTTGGTGTCGACAGCCTTGGATTTGTTTGGGTCAGCAGAGTTAGTACATGCATCGGTGCGAGATATTCGAGGAGCGTCCGACGATGATGTGCTTCTAGTTCTCAAGCATGACTCTGGCGTGGATTCTTATCTTTCAGCCAGCGCAATTGTTGGAGCACCAGGGCCACGTATCCGAGTTAATGGCGACGGTGGATCTCTGGTCATTACTGAACTCGACCATCAAGAAGAATTATTGAGAAAGGGCTTTATTCCCAAGCCAGGAGAGTGGTTTGCTCCTGAAGAAATAAAGACTGAAGCTCGCATATTTAGGGGCGAGAGCTCATTCAACTACCCAAGCGAGCCGGGTTCATATCCCAGTTTCTATGAGGCCGTACGTACTCATTTAGAAATTGGCAGCCCACTCCCAATTTCGCGAGAGTTTGCACTTGATGTAGCTCGCATTCTGGATAAGGCGCGCGAAATTAGCGCTCGATAAAGATGTCACTCAAAGTCATAGTTGTTGGTGCAGGGCTTGCAGGTCTTAATGCCGCACAAATCTTGCGCAGCAATGGCTGTGAAGTCACCTTACTTGAAGAGCAATCTCGCATTGGCGGAAGAGTTGCCACAGAGATGATCGATGGTTATCGCTGTGATCATGGTTTTCAAGTCATCAACCCTGCCTACCCAGAACTTCGAAGAACTGGGTTAGTCGAGAAGCTTCAGATTCACTCTCTTTCCAAGGGGTTTGAGATTTTCATAGATGAAAAACTGGTGATGGTTGGAGATCCACGCAAAGGTTTGGGCTATTTAGTTGGAGATTTGTCATCGCGAACAGGAACTCTCTCTGAGAAGTTGAATTTCCTACGCTATCTGGCAAGCAAGGCCCAGGATCAAAGCTTTGGAATTGCCATGAGCCAATCAGGTGACTTTTATCAAAAGATCATTAAGAGGTTCTTGCAGGGAGTCTTACTGATAAATCCTGATGAAGTTTCATCCCTGATGGCACATGAACTACTTCGTTGGTTCATTCGCGGAAATCCGGGAGTTCCCCATCTTGGCGTTCAAGCTCTACCTAATTTGTTGGGTGAGGGCTTAGATATCAGAACTGAATCGAGAGTTCGAAAAATAAAAAGCGGAGAAGTTCAAACTTCTGAAGAGAAACTCAGCGCTGATGTTGTTCTGATAGCTACTAATGAAGTTTCGGCAGCATCACTTCTAGGTCAACCGGCGCCAAGTATGAACAAATCTGTAACGTGGTATCACAGCGTCCCGGCAGGAGAAATTAAGAGTAATCACTTACGCCTGGACCCCACGAACATATTCGTGAATTCGGTGGCAATCTCCAATGTTGCACCGTCGTACGCTCCAGCAGGGCGGACCTTGATTTCCACTACTGCTCTAGATGTAATCCATAGTACAGAAGTGTTAGCACGCGTGGGCGCGCTCTGGAGAGTTAATCCAAAGTCGTTGGAGTACGTTCAGCACTTCGAAATAGCACAATCTCTGCCAAAGCATCTTCCTGGAAAACCTTTGATATCTCCGAGCAGATTGAGTGAGAACGTTTATATCGCAGGTGATCATCGAGCGACTCCATCACAGCAAGGAGCTTTACTCAGCGGTCGGCTCGCTGCCGAAGCGATTATTGCTGATCTATAAGCGCAGAAAGCGCCGGTGCAATGTGGGGATAATCAAAAGTAAATCCTGCGTCAATAAGTTTCTGTGGAATAACTCTCTTGGATCCTAGAATTTCAGTCGAAAAACCACCAAGTGCAATCTTCAGTGCAATAGAAGGAACTGGAAAGAGTGCGGGACGATGCATTGCTCGGGCAAGTGCCGAGGTAAATTCTTGATTGGTAGCCGGATTTGGCGCTGTGAGGTTTACCGGACCTTCAATTGGTTTTTCCAGTAAATAACAGATGGCTTTGATTTGATCATGGAGAGTGATCCAAGACCACCATTGCTTTCCATTTCCAAGTTTTCCGCCCAATCCAAATCTGAAGAGCGGGAGCATTTTTCCTAGCGCTCCGCCTGTGGGATCGAGAACGAGGCCAGTGCGAACTTTGACGATGCGCGTATTTGTTGCCAGATCTGCAGCGGCTTCCCACTCTTTGCAGACTGCAGCTAAGAAGTCATCGCCAGGGCGATCGCCTTCGGTGACAGCGCGATTGCCAGTCTCGCCATACCAACCGATGGCACTTGATGAGATAAACACTTGCGGCTTGAGTTGAGTAACAGCATTGGCAATTGCCGTAGTGCCAAGTAGACGAGAGTTTAAAATTTCTGCCCGATATTTCTTGGTCCATCTCTTATCGCCGACATTTGCACCTGCAAGATGAATGATCGCATCGACACCTTCAAGCGGAGCAAGATCTACCGTGCCAGTACGAGGATCCCATTGCACTTCATCAGGTGAGACAACAGGGCGACGTACGAGTTTTTGAACTGTATGACCCTCAGACTTCAGATGCCCAATGAGCGCAGTACCAATCAGGCCGGATGCGCCAGTGACGGCAATACGTTGAGGCAACGACATTAGAGTCCTAGGTCAGATTCGAAACGACCCTCTTCTAGGCGTTCTTTGAGTGTGCCGAGGAAGCGCGCTGCATCTGCGCCATCAACAATGCGGTGATCATAGGAAAGCGCAAGGTAGACCATCGATCTAATTGCAATGGTTTCTCCGCCATCTTCACCTTTGACAACCATAGGACGTTTGACGACCGCACCGAGACCAAGAATTGCAACCTGAGGTTGATTGATAATTGGAGTATCAAATAGCGCGCCACGTGATCCTGTATTGGTGATGGTGAATGTTCCGCCACCGAGATCATCGGGTGAGATCTTGTTATCGCGCGTACGACCTGCAACATCAACAATCTTGCGAGCAATGCCGCCCATGTTGAGATCGCCAGCATCACGAATGACAGGTACGAGCAGGCCGCGCTCGGTGTCGACTGCAATACCTAGATGCTCAGCACCGTGATAAGTGATCTGATCACCCTCAACTGATGCATTGACGACAGGATGTTGTTTCAATGCTTCGCATACCGCGACTGCGAAAAATGGGAGGAAAGTTAACTTAACGCCTTCACGGGCTTCGAAACTTGCCTTAGCTTTCTCACGCAAACGCGCAATCTTGGTGATATCAACTTCGATGACAGTTGTGAGTTGGGCGCTGACTTGCAGAGACTCGAGCATGCGCGCTGCGATTACCTTGCGCAGACGAGACATAGTCACAGTAGTTCCGCGTAATGGTGAGACAGCAACCGGCGCCGCAACTCGAGGAGTTGAGGACGGTGCAGTTGTGGCTGAAGCAGTAGGAGCAGACGTTGTTGGGCGGGCTACAGCAGCAAGAACATCTTCTTTGCGGATACGGCCACCCACGCCAGTTCCTTTAACGCGAGAGAGATCGACGCCATTTTCCGCGGCAAGTTTGCGGACAATAGGAGTGACATAAGAATCATCGAGAACTGATGCACTTGCTGGAGTTGATGCGACCGGAGCAGCAGCAACTGGCTTTGGAATTATCGGAGGAGGAGTCTGCGGGGGAGCAGGTACTGCTTTTGGAGCAGTCGCAATTGGTGCTGGAGTTGGTGCTGGAGTTGGTGCTGGAGCTGGAGTTACTGGCGCGGCACCGGCTGCTCCAATAGTTGCAAGACGTGCGCCGACAGGAACAGTTGAATCAACGGGTACATCAATAGAGAGAAGAACTCCACCAACTGGTGAAGGAATCTCAGTATCAACTTTATCGGTGGAAACTTCGAGCAACGCTTCATCAACGGCGACGTTATCGCCGACTTTCTTGAGCCAACGAGTAACAGTTCCCTCGGTGACTGATTCACCGAGTGCAGGCATCACGACTGGCGTTGCATTGGATGATGGAGCTGCTGTAACTGGCGTTGCAGTCGCGGCTGGAGTTGGTGCTGGTGCTGGAGTTGGAGTTGGAGTTGGAGCTGGTGTTGCAGCTACCGCGGGAGCTGCAGGAGCGGCTGGTGTAGCGGGAGCGGATGCTCCGTCAGCAATAACTGCTAGTTCAGCGCCGACTGGAACAACGCTATCGACTGCGACAACAATCTTTTGCAGGATGCCGGCAGCCGGCGAAGGAATTTCGGTATCTACTTTGTCAGTCGACACTTCAAGAAGCGGTTCATCGAGGGCGACATGATCACCTTCAGCTTTGAGCCATCGAGTAACTGTTCCCTCAGTTACGCTCTCACCGAGAGCTGGCATCTTCACCGAGAATGTCATCGCTTTATCTCCGATCCAGTAATGAGGGACTGATTATCCATGTGCGTGAAGTGGTTTTCCAGCCAGTGCTAAATGAGCCTCGCCCATGGCCTCAGAGAGGGTTGGGTGAGCGTGAATAAGAGGTGCAACATCATTTGCATCAGCCTGCCAGTTGAAAATGAGTTGTGCTTCAGCGAGAAGTTCACCGACGCGGGATCCAACCATATGGATACCTACAACTGGACCATTTTTTTGAGAAACCAATTTGATCGACCCAGCAGTCTTCAAGATTTGAGCTTTTCCATTTCCGGCTAAGTCATAGTTAAGTTCAACAACGTCGTAACCTTGCGCTTTCGCAGCGGCGGTTGTGAGTCCAACAGATGCAACTTCAGGTTCTGAATATGTAACGCGTGGGACTCCGTCATAGTTAATGGGACGTGGATTTAATCCTGCAATCTCTTCAGCGACCAAAATACCTTCACCGAAACCAACGTGAGCGAGTTGCAGAGTCGGAATGAGATCTCCTACTGCCCAGATGCCCGGAATATTGGTACGGCATTTATTGTCGACCAGGATGTAGCCGCGATCCATTTTGATTCCCTGTTCTTCATAACCGAGGCCATTGGAAACTGGGCCACGACCGACTGCAACCAGAAGAACTTCGGCATCAAAAGTTTTGCCGTCTTCTAAAGTGACAGTGACGCCTTTAGCAGTCTTGGCTGCGCTCTTGAATTTTGTTCCGAGCTCGAAATTGATTCCTCGCTTGCGGAATGCTCGCTCGAGTTGCTTACTAGAGGATTCATCTTCTAATGCAACGAGATGTGGCAAAGCTTCGATAATTGTTACTTCAGCACCGAATGATTTCCATACCGAGGCGAACTCACATCCGATGACGCCACCGCCAAGGACAATGACAGATGAGGGCACTTTGGTCATGTTCATCGCGTGATCACTTGTCACGATGGTTGTGCCGTCAATTTCAAGACCAGGAAGTGATTTCGCATATGAACCGGTAGCTAGAACCACATTCTTTCCGGTGTAACGCTCTCCATTTACTTCGACCGTATCGCGAGAGACTAAACGACCTGAACCTTCGACGTAGGTGATATTTCGAGATTTCACTAGACCTTGGAGGCCCTTATGCAACTTTGTTATGACACCATCTTTATAAGCGTTGACTGCGACCATATCCATGGAATGGAAATCTGCTTTAACGCCGAACTCTGCGGCATGGCGGGTGTTGTCTGCAATCTCGCCAGCATGGAGGAGGGCCTTGGTGGGAATACATCCTCGGTGAAGACAGGTGCCACCTAACTTGTCCTTCTCAATCAGTACAACCTTGAGACCAAGTTGAGCTGCACGTAGAGCGCAGGCATAGCCTCCGCTTCCGCCACCGAGTACTACTAAATCAAAGTTCGCCACGAATAACCTCACAGATCAGATGAAGCAAGAACATTGTTCAATGGCCCTATCTTGCCAGCATCACTGGGATGCTGAGGACTCGGCAAGCGCGACAAGAGTGCGAAGTGCGACACCTGTTCCACCTACCGGGGTATAACCATGAGGCTTTCCATCGTTGTAGGCCGGACCAGCGATGTCGAGATGGAGCCACGGTAACTCTGGAGCCACAAATTCCTTGAGGAAGAGACCGGCAACGAGCATGCCCCCCATGCGATCACCAATATTGGCGATATCTGCAACCGGTGAATCTAGGGATGCACGCAATTCATCAGGAAGCGGCATTGGCCAGAATTGCTCGCCAGTTTGTTCGGCAAGTTTCAAGAATGAATCAGAGAAATCAGAGTTGTTTGTCATGACTGCGCTAGTGCGAGTTCCAAGAGCAACAACCTGCGCACCAGTGAGTGTTGCAACATCAACGAGGCCATCGAGTCCGCCAGCTTTCTTTCCGATTTCAGCGGCTCGCATCATCGCATCAGCAAGAACGAGACGACCCTCGGCGTCAGGATTTAGAACTTCCACAGTTTTGCCGCCATAAATAGTGATGATGTCACTTGGACGAGTTGCAGTATCACTCACCATGTTTTCAGCTAGTGGCGCCCATGCATCAATTGCAATAGGAAGTCCTAGTTCTGCAATGGCCAGAATTGCGGCAGACACTGCGGCTGCTCCGCTCATGTCTGATTTCATTGCCTCCATACCTTGTGCAGGTTTGAGGGCAAGGCCGCCAGTATCGAAGGTGATGCCCTTTCCTACAAAGGCATAACGCTTAAGTTTCTTTCCACTTTTCGATGTAGTCGGCGTATAGGAAAGATGCAATAGGCGAGGTGGGTTAGCAGATCCCTGGCCAACGCCAATGATTCCGCCATATCCCAATTTCCTGAGTTGAGAATCGTTGAGGATTTCAACTTTAACTTTGGTTCCAGAAGATAACTTCTTAAAGCGTTGGCAGAAAGAGTCAGGTGTTAGATGGCTCGGTGGCGTATTGATGAGATCGCGGACAATGTGTGTGTACTTTGCAATGACTTGGCTTCTCGAGAGCGCCTTTGTGAACTCGGGCTTCTTTGCATTCTTGCTGAAGATGGAGACTTTTCCTAGAGGAGCTTTTCTATCTGCCTTTGAAGTTCCACGGAATTCATCGAAAGCATATGCGCCAAGCAACGCGCCCTCAGCAATGGCTGCAAAATCGGTGATGGATGAATGGGGGAGAGCAAATGTGGCAGAACTGTGGCCCGCGAGGTGACGAGCAGCCGCTCCAGCTGCGCGGCGGAGCGCTTCGTGCGGATAATCGTTTCCAGAACGCACTTCTCCGAGTCCAGTAAGAACCACAAGTTTGGTGGCACTTCCAGGCAACTTGATCACTTCATCAGGTGCCGCTGTTGCGCCGAGATCTTCCAGAGCCTCGATGAGTGGAGTCTTATCAACTTTCAGGTCGCCGGATGCTATTGAGAATTTCTTACTCTTCTTATCTCGAGCAAATCCAACTACCAAAATATCTTCTACAGCAGAGCTATCTGTCGCACGGATTGAGGGCATGGGGGTAGGTTATTCGAGTGAGCCGTTATTCGCCATTACATGGATTCCATCTTTCGGCCGGAGCCAAACTTGCTGATTTTGGCGGCTGGGAAATGCCTATTGAGTATCCAGCAACAGCCGGCGGGGGAGTTCTCAATGAGCATCGCGCCGTCCGAGAGAGCGTGGGTCTCTTCGATGTTTCTCACCTCGGCAAAGCTCTTGTAGTCGGTTCCGGGGCAGTGGACTTTCTCAATTCAGTTTTGACCAACGACCTCACAAAGATCTCTGATGGACAAGCTCAGTACACATTGCTCTGTGATCAAGAATCGGGCGGTGTTGTCGATGACCTTATTGCTTATCGGTACTCCTTCGAAAAAGTCTTTCTCATTCCTAATGCTGCCAACACCTCCGATGTTGTAGCGCGCCTGAAGTCATCTGCTCCTAGTGGAATTGAAATTGAAAATCAGCACGAAAAATATTCCGTCTTGGCGTTACAGGGTCCGGGCTCGCAGAAAGTATTGCAATCATTAGGTATCGATTCTGAGTTGGAGTACATGTCATTTACCGCAGCAGAGATTTCCGGTATCTCGATAACTCTCTGTCGTACCGGATACACAGGCGAGCGTGGCTTCGAAATTCTCACGCCTTGGTCCGACGCGCCGCAGGTTTGGAATCTTCTACTCGATGTTGTGCGCGGTCTTGATGGGTTACCTGCAGGTTTAGGTGCGCGCGATACCTTGCGAACTGAGATGGGCTATCCATTACATGGCCACGAACTCTCTTTGTCTATTACGCCAGTAGAAGCAAGTGCTAGTTGGGCGATCGCCTGGGAGAAAGAATTCTGGGGCAAGGCGGTGATGGTTGCGCAGCGAGAGTCCAAGAACCATAGAGTTCTGCAAGCCCTCCAGGTCACAGATCGTGGGATTCCACGAGCAGGAATGAACGTCAAGAACGATGCTGGAGAAGTGATCGGAATAGTCACCAGCGGAACTTTCTCACCAACTTTAAAGACAGGAATTGCATTGGCGCTCATGAATCAACGCATGACATCAGAGAGTCGAGTACTCATAGATGTGCGCGGTCGCACCAGTGAAGCTCTAGTTAAACGATTGCCTTTTGTACCGTCACATGTGAAGTAAAGTTCAAACGAGTTCGAGCCCGCTTTAAGGAGTTCAGAATCGGTTTCGCTGTCAATGCAATAAGCACTGCTGTCGTCAACGCCCTCGGAATATCCCACGCGAGTGCAGTAGTGAGATGAAAAACTAGGAATCGCTCCCAGTTTTCGGCTATTCCTGCTCCCGGCACGAAGGAGAGTTGCGTGTCAGTACTGGTGAGCCAGGGCCAGAGTTGTAGATCCATCAGTAAGCCAAATCCAAGTGAAGAAAGAATTCCAAGAATTATCAGATAGAAGCGCTCGAAGGCTGGAGTAACTTTGGATGCAGCAAAACCTGCAAGCAGGCCAATCCAACCAGCGGCAATCATCTGGAATGGTAGCCACGGCCCAATTCCACCCGTCAACAATGCGGAGACTGCCATCGAGATAACGCCAAGTGAAAATCCAAAGTATTTTCCATAGACATGACCAGCAAGAATGAGCAAGAACCACATGGGTTCGATGCCAATGGCACCTGCGCCAACAAGACGTAGCGCAGCGATGAGGGCAGAGAGAACTCCAAGGAGCGCCACAGATTTACTATCCATTGCTCCACGAGAGATTTCCAAGGCGACAAGTGCGATACCAAATGCCGCAACAACAATAGCGAGCAACCTTGCAGACGATGCTTGGAGAAGTACGAAATTCGAATTTGGCAAAAACAAGGGCCAGGTGAATGCAATAACTCCACAAGTTGAACCAAGAAAAAGTAAGAGAGGGCTTAACTGAACTCTCGCAAGACTATTTCTGGGCATTGACGTAACTCTCTACCTCAGTGACCGTGAGCCAAGGTGAATGAGGAAGAGCCTTAGAAACCTGTGGGGCAAAAGCGGGAGAGGCAGTTAAAACTTGTCGTGTAGTTCCATTTGCAATGAGCTCTCCATCTGCGAGGAAGATAACGCGGTCAGCAACTTCTGCGACAAGCTCAACATCATGGGTAGAGATAAAAACCGCTCGGCGCTCTTGGTGGGCAATTCTGCGCAGATTGCGAACTAGGACTCTCTTCGCTTCATAATCAAGACCACGTGTCGGCTCATCAAGAATAATGAGGGGTGGTTGTGCCGAGAGAATGATGCTCAACACCAATCCTAACCTCTGACCTTCAGAGATATCGCGTGGATGCGATTTCACACTCGGGATTGCCATCAATGTTTGATAGATCTCAAGAGTAGTTCCCTCGACAACGTTGTTGTCCCGATCGGCAAAGAGGCACTCTTCTTCTACTGACTGGGCATAAAGAAGATCACTTGGTTCTTGCGGCACATATCCCACAAACCGAATCAATTCCTGGTCAGCAAAGGTCTGGGGATCCTTTTCGAGCACCGTAACGCTGCCTTGAACAATAGGAGAGTGGCCGACCGCGCACTTAAGAAGCGTTGTCTTTCCCGCGCCATTGCGTCCCATCAGCGCAACTACTTCACCGCGAGAAATCTCGAGATCAATGTTGGAGAGAGCATAAGTTCTTTCAGAGTCTTCATACGCGGCCGTTAGTCCCGAGATTCGGAGCACGACTTCTCCAGTTTCCAGCGGAGCGCTTTCGGTGCGAGTTTCGGCAATCTCAAATGCGGGTGCGTTCTTGCGAAACTCACGGATACTCAATGGGATGGTTGGCATCTTTAACGCGCGCGCGAGATCAACCAATGGGGGAGCAATAGGTGAATTTTTCAAGACTTCTTCCGCGGACCCTAAATCTAGAGTCCCATCACCATGAATCAGAATGATGCGATCAACGAACTGAATTACCCGTTCAAGTCGATGTTCAGAGATGATTACGGTGAGTCCAAGATCATGAACTAAACGATGCAGAATTGAGAGAACCTCTTCAGCGGCGATGGGATCTAGCGCGCTGGTGGGCTCATCGAGAAGTAAGACTTTGGGGTTGGTGACCAGAGCCGCCGCAATAGCTACGCGCTGTTGTTCGCCGCCACTCAGTTGGGAAATTGCACGCTTACGTAGTGGTGCAAGAGCAAGAAGATCAAGAACTTCCTCAACTCGTTTGCGCATGACATCAGGGGCGATGCCAATAGTTTCTAGACCAAAAGCAATCTCTTCTTCAACGATATCCGAGACAAATCCATTGATTGGGTTCTGACCAACGATTCCGACGACGTCTGCAAGTTCACCTGGTTTGATTGAACGAGTGGAGCGGCCCGCCACAGTTATCTCTCCAGAGAGAATTCCACCAGTGTGGTGCGGAACTAAGCCGTTGATCAATTTCAAAACTGAGCTCTTGCCTGCGCCTGTGTGGCCCATCAACAGAACCAGTTCACCCTCATTTACGCTGAATGTTGCATCTTCAATGATTGTGCGCTCAGAGTTTGGATAGATGAGAGATACATTCGAGAAAGTAATCATGAGGCGAACACCGGAGTTAGCGCGAAAAGAGGTATCAGCAATCCGACGATGATGGGTGAGAGGCTGGGAATTGCGAGAGCAACAATCAATCCATATCCCGGTCCACTCAGTGCAAGTAAATCTCGACGCTGCCACTTCTCTGGTCTGTAACGAGTTGGATTTTTGAAATAGCCATAGCCGCGTGACTCCAAACTGGCGGCAAGGTCAATGGACCTTTCCAGTGAATCTTCCAGCACCGGCATAGCAACATTTCGCCACGAGCGAATTCCAGAAGATTGCTGGCCACGTAATCTCTTGGCGTTGCGGACGCGAAGAATGCTGCGGGCTGTTTGTGGCGCAACGGAACTTGCGATAACGCTCGCTAACCCGATGCCATAGAAGCGTTTTGGTAGCACCCGCAACAAACTATGCGGATTACTCAATGAATTAGCTGCAGCAAAAATCAAAATTAACGCCGAGAGAGTCAATGCTTCTTCTAGCGTGCTCAACAAGCGCTGTGAAGTGACAGGACCGCCAACTTTTATACCTACCAAGAAGTCAGGAAGATTGACTTGAGGAATAGTAAAAAGAGTTCGCCCTGGCATTGGTACTCCTATGAGAAACCCAATTGCCATTCTGATAAAGAAAGCGATAGCAGCAAATCTCAGGGCCCAAGCGAATGTCTTGTACCAATAAGAGCCGCTTCGAAAAAACCAGACCAATGCGGTGGATATGACAATGAAGCCGAATGACAGCAGTGGTTGATCAATAATGAAGAGCAGCGTCGACATGAGTACAGCCCAGAACCACCAGAAGAGTGGATGAAAACTCTGACGGCGATTCTGGGCCATGACGACTCGCAGGAGTACTACTTATTGCGACGACGGTTGAGAATGAAGCTCAAGATCAAGAGCACGGCTAATGCACCCAAAAGAATAGGAGCATTACTTTCGGCTGGCTCGCTCTCGTCGATAGGAGCAGCAGTTGTTGCGATTTCTTCTGCAGCAGGCGCTTCAACTTCAGCACCACATTCCTGTGCGGGGTACCCAGCGATTCCGCAGATAAGTCCAGATTCACTTGCCCGCACATCAAGCGCTGCTTCGAGTACATCAAGTCCGACTGATCCAGCTGGAACTACGACGCAATCGGAGAAGAATTCACGAGGTGTTTCACCCTCCGGCGCAATGTTTCCAGCACCGAAATCAACGACGAGTCCAACGCGGACCTTTCCAGAAGCTTCAGGCGTTCCTTCGCAGAGAGTTGCAAAGTCTGGTTCCATCATCGGTGACACTGCCGGAATGTCATTATTACTAAATACAAATGTCCAACCTTCGACATCGCCATCGTTGACTTCAACAGATGGTCCAGTCATGGCTGCTGTCCAGGTTGATGCACCAGATGCTGCTTGGAAATATCCCCAATAACGATAGCCAGTAGCTGAGTGCGAGGCAGAGATTGAGAAGAGAGAAGTAATGAAGAGAGTGAGAAGTACGAGAATCAATGAGCGTTTCTTGCTGAACATGTGAACCTTTCACAGAGAAAAGGAGTTCACGACGGCGAAAAAAAATTCCGCCCCGTAAACCTCGACGGGTGGTGAAGAAAGCCATGTGGGTGGTAATCCGACTTACCTGTATCGATTTTTGTATATCGATCAAGCTCACGGTTGCGGGTCAGCGTCGGATTTTCACCGACTTCCCCATTCCATAAGGCTGTGGAGCTATGAAGTTGTGGCGCTAATAAACCACCAAAGTGACCTACGTGCAAGGAGCCACTACGCTTTCGTCTTATGGAATATAGACGTCTCGGCAGTTCAGGTATGTATGTTTCTGAAATTACCTATGGAAATTGGATTACTCACGGTTCCCAGGTAGAACAGGATGCCGCCGTCAAGTGCGTACGAGCAGCCTTTGACTCAGGGATTACGACCTTTGACACCGCAGATGTTTATGCCGGCACTCGTGCAGAGACCGTCCTTGGCAAAGCGCTCAAGGGAATCAAACGTGAGTCTTATGAATTACTTACCAAGGTTTATTGGCCAACCGGCACAGGCAAGAATGATCGTGGACTTTCTCGTAAACACATCATGGAATCTGTTCATGCTTCGCTGAAAAGACTCCAGACCGATCATCTTGATCTCTATCAATTCCACAGATTTGATTTCGAAACGCCGCTGGAAGAGAGCCTCTCTGCCTTTGACGACCTTATTCGCCAGGGCAAAGTGATGTATATCGGATTCTCTGAATGGAACGCAGAACAGATCTCTAGTGCTCTTAAAATTCAGGATGCCCGCGGCTATACACGCTTTGTATCGAGCCAACCTCAGTACTCGATGTTGTGGCGAGTCATAGAGAGCAAAGTAAATCCGCTCTGCGCATCAGAAGGCATCGGACAGATCGTCTGGTCTCCTATCGCCCAAGGTGCTTTAACTGGAAAGTACCTGCCAGGCAAGAAGCCGCCACAAGGTTCTCGCGCAACCGATAAAAAAGGTGGCGCAAACATGATTTCGCGCTGGATGAATGATTCGGTGTTGAGTGCGGTTCAGGATCTCAAGCCTATTGCAGAACGCGAGGGATTGAGTCTTGCTCAACTTGCTGTTGCTTGGGTTCTACAGAATCCCAACGTTTCAAGTGCAATCATCGGAGCAACAAAACCTGCTCAAATCAAAGAGAACGTCAAAGCAAGCGGCGTTAAGTTGAGCAAAGAAACAATGAAAGATATCGATCGAGTTTTGGGTTCACTGCCTGAGAAAGATCCTGCGAAGACGATTAGCCCAAATCCTCGGGCATAGATTCTTCGCTAGATTTTTTCGCCGCGTTTAACTTGCGGAAGAGGTGCGCGAAGACGTCTGATCTGTGTGGATCGTAGCCATCCATACACGCCCAGACCCTTGAGAGGTGCCTCAGGGAAACGAGCAGCCACCTCGCGCTTGATGCGACGAGATAAGAAGTAACCATCAATAACCGAGAAGATAAGCGCCGAATACATCAGGGCTATTGCAGCGAACTGAACATAGACAACTGGAATCAGTGTCATAAAAAGCACGAGAACAATAATCGGAAGGAAAAATTCCCCAATTGATCGACGAGAGTCTACGTAATTGCGGATGTATCTCTTGACTGGACCCTTATCCCTTGGCGGTAGCGCGTTTTCATCACCACGCATGTAAGCGTCACGTTGTTGAGCGCGAAGAACACGCGCCTGCGCCTTCTGCAATTTCTTGGCTTCTTTTGTTGCTGCGGGAGCTAATCGATTCACGATTCTTTGTTGTTCGGCTTCCTTACGTTTAGGTGTAGGTCGGCCCTTTTTCTCAGCCTTCTTTTTCGCCTGCAGATTCTCGTCAGCCATGCGCCCTACGGTAAAGCCAGCATTCGCTCGAGCGCAACTCGGGCATGGTGGGCTGTTGTCGGATCAACGCTGATCTGATTGACCAAACGTCCTTCAACAATCGACTCCATTGACCACACTAGATGGGGGAGATCAATCCGGTTCATAGTCGAGCAGTAGCAGACTGTCTTATCCAGGAAGATCACAGACTTATCCGGATTCGTCGCAGCTAGACGCTTTACCAGGTTGAGTTCGGTGCCGACCGCCCACGATGTGCCCGGCGCCGCTGAAGTTACCGTCTTGATAATCATCTCAGTGCTGCCAACAACATCAGCGTCCTTAACAACGTCGTGCTGGCACTCGGGATGAACAATCACATTGATTCCAGGAACGCGCGTTCGAACCTCGCGGATATTCTCGATGCTAAAGCGACCATGAACAGAGCAGTGTCCGCGCCAGAGAATTACCTTCGCATTCAGAATCTCTTGGTCGGTCAATCCTCCATTTGGTTTCCATGGATTCCAGACCACACAATCATCCAGCGAAAGCCCGATGCGAAGCACGGCGGTATTTCGCCCTAAGTGTTGATCGGGCAGGAAGAAGATCTTCTCGCCTTGCTCAAATGCCCAGCGCATAGCGCGTTCGGCATTTGAGGAGGTACAAATCGTTCCGCCGTTTTCTCCCGTGAACGATTTGATTGCGGCGGAGGAGTTCATATACGTCACAGGAATCGTCCGCGCGCTGATACCTAACTTTACGAAAACTTTCCAGGCATCGTTAACTTGCGCGGCAGTTGCCATATCTGCCATCGAACAACCGGCTGCTAGATCGGGGAGGATTACTTTCTGATGTGCGCTAGTGAGAATATCGGCGCTCTCTGCCATGAAGTGAACACCGCAGAAAAAAATGTACTCAGCGCTGGAGTTCTCGGCTGCCGCTTGTGCAAGTTTGAACGAGTCGCCGGTGATATCTGCGAATTGAATGACCTCATCTCGCTGATAGTGATGACCCAAGATCATTGCTCTATCGCCGAGCGCCTTACGCGCAGCAGTGGCACGAGAGACCAGCTCGGGGTCGCTAGCCGCTGGAAGTTCTCCGGTGCATGAGACCCCACGCTCACTTGATAGGTCAGTTCCACGACCCAGCAAGAGAAGGTCTGTTAGCGAGGTCATCATGGAGCCATTATCGCGCGAAAAAAGGGAATGCGGGGAGTAAAGTATGCGTTGTCGGAATGAGAGATTTCTTAATTGTCACATCACCTAACGCGGAACCAACGGAGAGACTGATATGAGCACCGAAACAAGCGCCACACCTACTACAACTACTGGCATCAACCTGACTCCGGGCGCTGCCGAAAAGGTTTCCGCTCTTCTGGCTCAAGAAGGCCGTGATGATCTCAGTCTTCGCGTAGCTGTCCAACCTGGAGGTTGCTCAGGTCTGCGTTACCAACTTTATTTTGATGATCGCGCTCTTGATGGTGACTCAGTCGTTGAATTCGGAACCGTGAAGGTTGTCACCGACAAGATGAGCACGCCTTACTTGATGGGTGCGACGATTGATTTTGTCGACACCATCGCGAAGCAGGGATTTACGATTGATAATCCCAATGCCCAGGGCTCATGCGCTTGCGGCGATTCCTTTAACTAAAGATTCAACGCCCTCGCGGCTATGTTCTGGCTTGAGGGTAATTCGTAGGTTTCCATCTGTCGGCATTCCTAGCGCTGTAAGCACGTGACTTGGCTCTAGTGCTCCTGCACCACAAGCCGATCCTGCATCAATCAGGAATCCTTGCGTTTCAACTTTGCGTAGGACTTCCTCGGCGATGACATTGGGAATTGCAAGCGCGATATAACGCGGATCTGATTTTGATGGATCGCCTGCAACAATCGCATGAGGCAGGAGTCTCTTGATCAAATCTCGCACCGTGGCATTGAGTTCCTTGAGATGTGCAAAGTTTTCTTGACTCGTCTTTATCCAATTCTCAAGAGCAACCGCAGTAGCAAGCAGTAAGGGTTTTGAAAATGAACCGAATACCCGGCGATTATCGATCTGTGGGCCAGGGTTACGCCATCGTGATGTTTGAGAGATTCCAATAATTGCTAAACCCTGTGGTCCAGCAAAACTACGGGGATCCCACAGCGCGCTATCCCAGCGTTCTGGCAATCGATTTAGCGGAAAACTTGCAGTCATATCGGCAAAGATCAAGTTGTCTGAAACATTGGTTGGTGATTCTTGTATGACTCCCGTCTCGCGGTTGGTGGCTTGCCACGAAAGAATCGATGATGGATGTTCTTCGATCACAGAGAAGTCAACGCTGCCATCAGTTGTAGGCTGCAAAACTTCAACCATGCCACCCCGAGCGGAGTGGCTGCGAGCGAATGCATGAACAACCTGACGATCAATCTGTGAATGAACAAATCGGCGGTCTGTCTCGTACAGGAGTCCACCCAAGGCGGTTTGAAAACCAAAGCCAAGTTCTCCTACAAACTCTAATTCTGTGAGGCGAATTCCCAAGTTGCTAGCAATAACCTCTTTGGCCGTACCCAACATATTTCGAAGATGGGCCGATTGCTGGTGGATTTTTGAAGGGTCGGGCCAACCCGCATCAAAAAAATGAGCCAGTAATTCGGAGGCAGCAGGATGTAATGGCAGATCACTCTGAAAGTCCTGGGATGCATTTCCTTGCGCTGTGATAGGGGACACCCTTGGAACGCTACCTGCTAATGGGCGTAGATGCGAGGTGCGACTATCCTTGACCCATGCTTCGCCGCTTATCGGTCCTTGCGCTTCTCGGATCCACGACTCTGCTGGCAGGCTGCTCGAATCAAGAGGTTACCGGCGTCGGATATCGCGGCAACGTCTCTAGCGTTAACGAATCATCCTTCCAACTTTGGCAAGGCGCGTGGCTCACAGCAGCAATTGTCGGAGCGCTCACTCTCGTCTTGATTCTTTGGCCTCCAATCTTTCATCGTAAGAAAGAAGATGCGCCGTTTCCAAAGCAATTCCAATACAACATCCCCGCCGAGATTGCCTACACGGTCATTCCATTCATTATCGTGGCGGTTCTTTTCGGCTACACCGCAAAGGCCGAGAACGAAATCGTTGCCGTATCACCAGCCTCCTCGACCCAAGTGCATGATGTCACCGTAAATGGAATCCAATGGTCATGGCAGTTCACCTATGAAGAAGCTGGCCCAGGCTCCACAGTGACCGGTACTCCAGCACAACCACCCACTCTTTATATGCCTCTTGGTGAAACAGTTCGCTTCACTTTTACCGCTTCTGATGTTATTCACTCATTCTGGGTGCCCGACTTCATGATCCAGATGCAGAACATCCCTGGAGTGACAAATCAGTTGGAATTCACGGCAAATGAGTTAGGTGAGTTCCGCGGATTCTGCAACATTCTCTGCGGACGCCAGCACTCACAGATGCGCTTTACCGTTAAAGTCGTGACTCCATCAGAGTACGACGCATATATCCAATCGCTGAAAGTTGGTGCTAACGCATGACAACCTATGCAACTCGTCCTACCTTGGATGAAGCGCCTTCGCAGGCTCCGACCCGCACAAGTAAAGGGCGTCTAGCGGTCAAGATTCTGACTAGCACTGACCACAAAACGATTGGTTACCTCTATTTGGTGACCTCATTTGCGTGGTTCCTTATCGGAGGCATTTTGGCGCTCTTAATTCGCGCTGAATTAACTCGCCCCGGCATGCAGTTCTTAAGCTCTGAGCAGTACAACCAGGTCTTCACAATGCACGGCACCATCATGTTGCTGATGTTTGCAACACCACTCTTTGTTGGTTTTGCCAACGTAATCATGCCGCTGCAAATCGGTGCTGCAGATGTCGCTTTCCCTCGTATGAACATGCTCTCTTATTGGCTCTACTTGTTCGGTGGAATCGTCGCATTTGCTGGTTTCTTGAGCCCTGGTGGAGCGGCCTCCTTTGGATGGACCGCATACGCGCCGCTATCGAACAACATTTACTCACCCGGAATCGGCGCAGATCTCTGGATCATGGGACTTGCCGTCAGCGGTCTGGGAACAATTCTTGGTGGCGTCAATTTCATTACGACTATTTTCACAATGCGCGCTCCTGGAATGACGATGTTCCGCATGTCAATCTTCTCCTGGAACGTCCTTCTCACATCAATTTTGGTAATCATTGCATTCCCACCTCTGGCCGCGGCGCTCTTAGGGCTCGAATCTGATCGCCTCTTTGGTTCGCAAGTCTTTGATCCTGCCAACGGTGGCGCGATGTTATGGCAACATCTTTTCTGGTTCTTTGGTCACCCTGAGGTTTATATCCTTGCTCTGCCATTCTTTGGAATCGCAAGTGAAATTCTTCCGGTCTTCTCTCGTAAACCAATCTTTGGCTATAAAGGTCTGATTGCTGCAACGATTGCGATTGCTGCACTTTCTGTTGCGGTATGGGCGCACCACATGTACACCTCTGGCCAAGTTTTGCTCCCATTCTTCTCATTTATGACCTTCTTGATCGCAGTTCCCACAGGCGTGAAGTTCTTCAATTGGATCGGAACGATGTGGCGAGGTTCGATTACTTTTGAGACTCCG